>Ga0181467_100285_pt1 | contig 26248 bp, 37 predicted proteins | sample InSIn5gowninarea_2_FD_119079 | JGI IMG/M metagenome (GOLD analysis project Ga0181467, IMG submission 119079) | Clean room microbial communities from NASA Spacecraft Assembly Facility at Jet Propulsion Laboratory, Pasadena, California, USA -... ... | reverse complement strand
GATGAGCCTCCACATTTCATATACGATTGATCTCGTCAAAGCATGTAAGGATCTAAACATCAACTGGTGGGAAGAATGCCTCTCACCTGAAGACACGGACGGCTATGCACAGCTTAAGCGTGCATTTTTACAAGTCAACTTCACCGCAGGCGAACATGAATACACCCGATACGGCTTTCGCAAGCTGATTGAGGGCCGTAACGTCGACTTCTGCAACCAGATGTGATGTGGGTAGGCGGCATGACCGAGCTTTTGAAGATCTCAGCAATTGACATCCGCGTACGACATATCAGTGGTTCCCCACGCCTCGGGACCTTACAGCTATCACTTTCTTGTCTCCCAAATTAATTTATCATTCCAAGAGTACCTCGCCAACTCCCGGGATGGACAAAGCGTGGCGCCAGTTTTTGGCGATCTCTTCCTTGATGAGCCAATTCCTGTGAATGGATATCTGGATACAACCCCGCTTGATAAGCCTAGATTCGGACTGACGCTCAATCCGACTGCGAGTTTGATTCCGGCTAAATACTTGTTGACGCCTGATCCAGCGAGACCGCTGGGTGGGCCAACTACTGCCTTCAACACCGTTGTGGCTGTTGCAGACGACACTGTGGATGCTGAGACTGCAGCAGAAAATGGCGAACTTGGCAGATCCACGCTTGATAATCATGATGACTCCTTTGATGCTATTGTTGTCAACGTCGAATCACTCGTTGATTATTGCACTTAGTTCTGGCAACTTTCTGGGCCCATACATCGTCGGTGCTCTTCATTTCATTCTAACGTGTATACGAGTGATGATTAGTAGATACAATGCATACGAAGCGTAGCGTAGGACCACATGTTTCTCACAGTCTCTCATGATAGCAATGCAATGCCTTGCATTCCAGATGATTATGCTTAAATACAGAATAATAGCAGTAGACAACCAATCTCGTTGTTAGAGTAAATGGACTCCACAGAGGACGTAAACATCAAGAAGTCCGAACGGAATCATGATATCTGACTATAATGACTAAGTCCCAGGCTCAACTGCTTCGCACTCGGTTCAATCCGACTTTCGATAACAATCGGTTACACAGACATGACAGACGACCTCCAACTCACACCATCACCAACACTCATGAATCACCATTGCGGCTTTAAACACCTTGGCATTACCCGCAATACTTCGTCTCGGTGAATACTTCCCCGCAAACGCCTTCTATCAAGGCATAGAGAAGTTCTTCCGAGGACATTTCTAGCTAGATACTAAAGTTAGCACCATCTCATAGCTAGCTACACCCCACATCTTGTGTCACCTCAAATCGGAGAGCTCCTCGGTTTAGTGAGTGGAGGAGCAATACAATGAATCATTACATCCCCTTAGCACCATGATGAGCATCATCAACCAATTCTGAAACCTCACTTACCCTCCCACCATTACAACACCTGATTAAATCTCCCACCAGCATAGCTGCTTGCTTCCTTCACTCCCATTCTCTCACTTCACACCAATCATATAACCCCCAACCCCCAATTTCAAAGATGCCACCCATACACCTCCTCCCGCGCTACACAACCCTTATAACCGGCGGTACCACCGGAATCGGCCGAGCCATCACGCTCGCCTTCCTCCGTAACGGCTGCAACGTAGCAGTAAATCACCTTGGTCTCCCGCAAGACGCCCCTCACCTCTCCTCCTTGATAGCTGAAGCGGAAAAGATACGGAAAGATGACCCAGAAGCGGGGAGGATGATAGAAGTGCAAGGAGATGTACAGGACCCTGAGACGGCGAATGTATTGGTGACACGGGCGGTGAAAGAGGAAGGGTGGAGTGGGAGACTTGATGTCTGTGTTAGTAATGCGGGGGTTTGTCGGTTTGAGGAGTTCTTGGGGTGAGTTGTCGATGACCCAGGAGATGAGAAGAACGGGCACGGGAGAAGACAGCTGAAAGATTGTATGCAGCATCACACCCACCCTCCTCACCCAAACCCTAACCACCAATCTTTCCGGCGCCTTCTACATCTGCCAATCCGCCTCCCGACAGTTCTTTCACCAAGTTTCCCACCCAAGCCTGTACTCCCCGTCCCCTTCTCCCTCTTCCGGCTCTATAATCCTTATCTCCTCGATCTCCGCCCTCGTTGGCGGCAGTCAACAATGTCACTACACGCCCACCAAAGCGGGATGCTATTCTTTGGCCCAATCCATGGCTTGTGCATTGGGTAAGTATGGCATTAGAGCGAATGCCCTGCTGCCGGGAACAATTGAGACGCAGTTGAATGCTGAGCGACTGAAGGTGGAGGGAGAAGAGGGCGAAAGGGCGAGGATAGCAGGAAGGATTCCGTTAGGAACAGTGGGGAGGCCAGGAGATGTAGCGGGGCCAGCGCTTTTCTTGGCGTGCGGGGAGTTGAGTGGTTTTGTGAACGGGGCCGGGTTGTTGGTTGATGGGGGTTTGTTCGTTAACCTGCAGTAGGTGGTGAAAATTGGGTACTGGGTGAAGAGAATGACGCCTTAAAAATTTGAAGTGCGGCGAGCCTGAAGGTGTAAAGTAGCTTCTAGGGTAGCATTGAGCGTGCATTAAGCAACGAGAAGAAAGCAAAATGAATAAGTGGAGCGTATATGAAGAGATAAGCCACTAGGCTATCAGAACAAACGTGCGCACGCAGGAGTTCGTTGTTGGATATTTTTTAGACTTCTGATTCAAATTAGCTCAAAGCTACATGGGCGGCAAGTCCCACGATATCTCCAGTGCATCAGAGAACGCGAGATCTATCCATTCACTTTTTCAAATTCTGGGCAAGATTCTGCTCTGGCCTAATAATGGCACAAGCCCCCTACCTCGCCATCGATAGTCCATGTCCCAGCTAAGCCGCCCAGCTCTAAGGTGTTGTCGGGGACAATGTCCGGCTTACCCACGAAAAAGTCTTCAGAGCCTTTGGTGGGTAGGTCCTTGTTGAACACTCGCTTAGCCCAAGAAGATATAGCAGGCTCCCCAGTCTCATCGCGTGCTTGTTTCAAGAAGGGAATCAAGGCTGTTCCACCAGTTCCTTTGAGTTTCTTCTTGTTGGACTCGTCGATCATCCGAGAAGCAGTGGCGATATTTACCTTTCCACTGACGACCCCAGGTCCGCGAGAGCGAGAACGCGATTCTCGAGACTTGATGATTATGTAGCGGGACACGATGTTGATATGCTTGCTGCGAAACTCCTGCAGCATCGCAAGACAAGAATCGTAAGCCAGACAAAGATCCTTGTCATTTGTATGTATCTCAACATATTCTCGAATATTGGCAACTCTGGTGATATCCTCCAAGAAACGTCTATGAGGTCCAGGCATGTACTTGCGCATCTCTAGCAGGAAGTTGTGTCTCGGAGGAGGGACAGAACCTGGAAGTCCTTTCTCGAGGACGTCATCTTGCTTCTCTCCTGTGGGACGATGCTGGATGCCAAGTGCAATGTCGAAGAATTGAAGGATAGAGCTTTGCGCCGCACTACCACCAGCGTACTGTTGGAATTCATCAGTTCCGCTACCTTCGTAGATAACGCCATTCGGCAAGCCTGCTTCAACCATATTCTTCCATCCTGCAAGAAATGGTCGAATGCGGTTGTAAAACACCTGTGGGTCGCAGCTTTCATGCATGCGCTGAAGCAGTGTTCCAAGCTCATCCAACCTCTCTGCGAAGGCGCAGAGACATGCAGCGACCGTCTTCGTATCATTGTTGCGAGCTGCCTCAATAGCAGTCAGCACAAGTGGAAGGATAGGAGCACTTCGGGCCTCGATCGCAACCGAAACTAGGTAGAACCATGACTCGTCAATGGATCCGGTGAACGTGTTGAGTGTTGCAAGGTTCTCAAGATTGTCGATGTCTTCATCGACAAAAAGCGGCTTGAAGTTCCATAGCACTTCAGCAGCGTACGTGCCTACTGGAGGCACTTCCAAGTATTCGGCAACATGAACGAGTGGAACGGCAATCGAATTGGGAAGACGCTGCCAAATTCAATTAGCAGATAACGTATGATGGAAGTTTCTGGTCACCCACCTCGGACGGAATGTCGCTCCCCCAGACGTAGGCATGTGCCATGAAGCACAGCAAAGAATATGCTCTCCTCCATTCCGAGTCATGTTCCAGACCAGCTGTGGAGAGAAGTGGAAGTCGATCGATGACACTGCGCAAACGCTTTGTCAAGATCAAGGATTGAAGGTTGGCGGCAATGGCCTCCCATTTGTTGTAGTAGGGGTCAGGAAGCCTTTCAAGAGGCAACTCGCTGGGAAGAAACCCATATTTTGGAGATATTCCGTAATCGCTGAGGACTGGAATGGGAGGTAGCATAATTTGTTGGTGGAGAGGTGGCAATCTGGTCCAGACGCAAGGAGTATACAGATCTTTGTCTGATACTCCTCAGCCGTTTCGATCAGTCGATGTGGGTGTGAGCATGTAATAATGGAAGCAATTCGATGTGGCAATGATAGCAAGTGGAAAGATGTAGCATGGAGGTATGAGTAGGAGGGAGGAGGGAGGAGTGGGAGAGAGGGGCAGTCTTTGTAGGAAATCATTTTGGGAAGAATCAAGCCGCCGGAGCCGGTCGTTCGTTCCTACTACGGAGTTGAGGGTTTCGGTGAAGTGTACCGGTAGTAGGTAGTAGACTGGAACAATTCTTGACTTATGGCGGAGAATTGGCGACCATGGGAGTGAGGATTATTCTTGCGACTTGGACCCTGAAAGATGATCATGATGGTGTGACCTTAAGCTCAAGCTTTCCAACCTTTGGAACATCGATCATGCTTGTCAAGTTGCACAACATTGTTCGAGAAGTGTGCCTGAGCCTGAGCCTGAGCCTCTCCGATAACGGAGAGGAGGGGCACTACACTACTGGGGGCTACGGACGAGGTTCTTCCGCTCCGTCAAACTACGTCACGTGATACTACCTCGGCCACCATTAGCGAAGCTTCGACGCCTGCAAGTCCGTCCGTCTGCAAGTCGTTCATGATGAAGTCCAATCATGACAGCTGTTCCTCAACGAGTTCTGAACTGGCTCTATAGTGTCTTGACAAGTGTAAGAAAGCCTTCTATGTAGTAATACATGTCAACCTGCTGACCTATCTAAGGAATACGTAGACGTCAATCGAACTTACAACGACGTTGCTCAAGCTCTGTCGCATTACTCTTCGTTGAGTCCGCGGACGGACGTTTATAGTATTGCTATCCCAAAGCTGTCTATCATGAGGGCACATGCTCATCGTTGCTATAGCATACGAAAATGGAGCTTCTGCCCTCCTCCTCATCTTGTCTGGAACCCTGCCAGTGCTCTTTCGAGGCACCACCTACAGATTCCCCGTCGCAGTATGGCTACCACAGGCATACCCGCGGGAAGCCCCGATAGTATATGTGGTTCCAAATGAGCATATGGTAGTGAGGGCTGGTCAGCATGTCGATCCACAAGGGAAGGTCTATCATCCTTATTTGGTCGGCTGGGCAGAGTTCTGGGATGTGGGTGCATCCAAAGCATGAGCTGTTTTCCGGGTCACTAACACCAATGCTGTAGAAGTCGAACATCTTGGACTTCCTAGCCATCCTACGCGATGTCTTTGCAAAAGAGCCACCTGTTGTAGCTCGACAGCAGCATGCTGCACTTTCAACACAACAGCCGATTCCCCCTCCCAGGCCTCCTCATCCTTCAAACACGACTCAATCACCATCACCGTTCTCCTCGTCATCCGCACATGGCCAAGTACAACCTCCTCCGCCGCCGCCAAAGCCTGGAAGCCAGCAATTGCACACATCTGCGGGGCCGCCCAGAAACGATAGTGGACCTCGATTACCACCGTTGCCTGTGCAGAGTATCATGGAAGACAATCGATACAGCTCGCAATACCAACAAGGCAGAGAAGAGCATAGCTCGGTGCCAATGCGTAGTGACAGTCAACGTTATGACAGGCCACCCCGTCTACCTCCCCAATATCCAAAGCAACAGAACCTACGTGCGTCTCCGAGTCCTGTGAGCCCTATCACACCCTCAGACGAACCATATAGACGATCAACCACACATTCACACCCAACGTCACATCAAGCTCACCAATACCAACCGCAAATCCACCCTCCTTCACAGCCATACCCATACAATACCCAAGAAATGCCGCCTTCATATACACAACCTCAACAAGCAGACCCGAATCATCGCCCAACTCAACGGGAGCAATATCAGCAACCGCCCCAGGTTCCCTCCCAGCAGCCCAAACCTCCCCCCATCGACCTCCTCTCCGATTCCCTGACCATCTCACTCACACCGACCACACCTCCAATCGCCCCACCAGTACCACCAAACCCCGAAAAAGACGCTCTCCTCCGCACCATCGCTACCACCCTCCACCACCAACGCCTTGCCGCGTCCACCCAAATCAGCAGCACCATTCCCGGTCTCCACGGCCAACACCGTGCGCTGCTCAACTCTCTTTCAGCCCTTGAAACCGAAACCCGCGCCCTTGAATCCCTCTCCAACACCATCGAAAGCAATACCTCGATCCTGCACTCCGCTCTTCAATCCGCCGATCAGCTGATAAAAGACAGCAAGAATTGGAAAGAGCCGCAAGTAGATGAGTTACTAGTTGCGCCTACTGTGGTGGGGAACCAGTTGTACAGTCTTGTGACAGAGGAAAGGGCGTTGGGGGATGCGATTTTCGTGCTGGGGAGGGCGAAGGAGAGAGGGAGGGTGGAAACCGGGGTTTTTGTTAGGCAGACAAGAAGTTTGGCGAGGGAGTGGTTTCTGAAGAAGGTGCTTGTGGGGAAGATTGCGCAGGGGATGGGGTTGAGTGGGTAAGAAATCGGGGAAATGAGTCAAAGACTGCATAAGAGCTGAGCTGGTGGTGTGTATCATTAAAACCTATATGTCTCGAAGATACAGATGAATTGAAGATACAGATCAATTGAAGATACAGATGAATTGAAGATACAAATGAATTGAAGATACAGATGAATTGAAGATACAGGGAGATCTTCAAATTCCTCAAATGTACACAAATCTAAAGTGCGTCTAATCTAGCAATGCTAAAATCTGTCATCTATCTCTTCTGATATCCTAGTTCTTTCAGCCCCGTCTGTAACGCCTCAATGGCCCGATCGATATCACCTCTCTTCGGATCCGTCTGAGGACAATGTCAGCTGTCCATCCAGTTCTCGTGCAGCACTTCTTCTACTGCTGTAGCATGTTTCCAAATCAAGCATGGAGAGAGCTTCACTTACCACACTAATACCCATATGCCCCATCCTCACATACTTTCCCTTGATATCCTTGTGCAGGCCCCCAGCAAGGATGACACGCTTCTCTAACAAATTCGGGAGCAGTTCCGTCGCCACTACGCTATCCGGTAGATAGAAGGCCGTCATTCCATTCGCCTGATTCTTCGGATCCTCAGCCAGTTGCTCGAGTCCCAGGTCCGTGACTGCTTGCTTGATACGCAACGATGCTTGATGATGGGCTGCGAAGCGGTCGGACAAGGGAACAGAAAGGACTTGTGTGAGAGATGTGTGAAGAGCGCGAATGAGTTGCGGAGATGGTGTAGCGAAGTATGAGGGTTTGGTCGCTTCGTAGTTGCGCATTACTATTCCATACCCTTAGCTCCATACGAAATAGCGAAAGGAAGCCAGTGAGGGGGTTATACTAGGCAACCAATTTCCCATCGAAGCGAAATAGCTCCCTGGCCTCGTCTTCCTCTTTTCAAACACTTCAATCGCCCTTCCACTAAACATCGAAATCGACAAACCGGCCGGACATCCGATCGCTTTCTGACTCGCAGTAATTACTGCATCCAATCCCCACCTATCAAACTCCAAGTCCTCACACCCTACACTACACACCCCATCCACCACGATCAACGTCTCGGGACTAACCCTCCTCACCATCTCCGCCAACGCCTCAACCTCGCTCAACACCCCCGTCGACGTATCCACATGCGTGACTGTGATCATCTTATACCTCTTCCCCTTCAAAGCTTCCTCGATCTCATATAGTTGCGGTCTCGATCCAATGGGGGCTTTTAATTGCGTAGCGTTCACACCGTATGTTTCGAAACAGTCGGCGAAGGAGTCGGCGAAGTAGCCTGTATGGAGGACTAATACGGAGTCGTCGCGCTCGCAGAGGTTGGACGCGACGAGATCCCAGCCTAACGTGCCGGAGCCGGAGATGATGAAGGGTTGGGAGGTGGCGGAGGAGGTTTGGAAAAGGCGGCGGAGTAGGGAAAGGGTCTCGCTGAAGATGTGGATGAAATCGGCGCCGATATGAGACTCACTGGGAGGGTTAGTATGTTTGAGGGAGCAGACAGGAGGTGAGGTACCTGTAGTGGGACATGGATTGGAGGACCGCATCGTCGAATTCAATAGGGCCGGGGATGAGCAGTGCGGGGTGATTGGGCTGATTAGACATTGTGGAGGTGTCTGTGGAGCTTGAACCTGCCTTCTCTAACGTTTGCAAAGCAAAGTGTGTCAAGAGTGTCAAGAGTGCCTGTCATACAACACGTCGTACAAGTTCGAGGGTTGAGATGAAGCACAATGGACGATAGTCTGTCCAAAGGAGCCAAGTTGGTGGGGTATGCGGGGCTTCCCGCGAAGCTAGAGCTATTGACGTCGTAGACAACTAAAGCAGATACAGAGCTCGTTCAAGACTGCTCCGTCAGAAGGATGTATCATGAAGGAGTGATGAGATTGATGTCTGAATGTTGTTTGAGTCAAATCCATTGACAGTGACCAAAAGAGCTCATTAAGCAGGAGCGACATCGCAGTGATGCCCGACTAAGCAAGGGGTGCAACCCCCACCTGCTCGCTTGAGAGCTAAGCGAACCCCTGAACCCCCTTTACTGCAAATGGAAAGTCAACATCGAGGTCAACAGTGAGCTAACCACAGGATATCCAAGAATGCATCCCCAAAGGTACAATAGGCGTTCGGAATATGTGATGCATATTCATATTTAAGAAGTGTAAGCTCCTTGTCCCAAGTTCAGAGGTGGAGTCAGTCGCTCCTTCCTAGACTTGATTATATGCCCACATGTACCCCATGACGGAATCTTGTCTTGTCTGGTGGACTGATCTTCCAAGAGGCCTCTCGACCTACAAAGCTGCTTTTTTACCATCAAATACGCTTTGTATCTTTTCGTCCAACATTGTTTATCCATTACTTTCTGTCCAAGCCGACTCCATGCTTCGCACCAGGGGCACCAATGCTGAGAAATATGCACATCATCCAGATACTTTCCAAGAGGAGGAAATCCCCAATTTCAACAGTCGTCTCCGCCTAGTCTGGAAAGATATCCTCTGCATCATCGTTGCAGCCGTAGCATTACTAGCTCTGCATCAACTCCCGATCCTTTTCCTACAATACAGACTCATGCCCTACTGGATCATCACAGATGCATCTGGTCTACGATATCTGAAAGTGCCAACCGAATATTCCTATCCATATCAGAAAGAGATTCTCGGTGATGCGCTTTGTGGAGTCATCGTCACTCTCGGACCGATAGCTTTCCTGACTCTCTTTCAATTGTTCGTCGGTAGCGCGTGGGATTGGTATACGGCGTGCTCTGGGTTGATCAAGGCTGTTCTTGCTAGGTATGTGCTGTTTCTATATGGAAACGTTGCCCACTTTGACTAATGATTGTTAGCGAGATGTTGCCTGTGATTCTCAAGCACTTCAGCGGTGGTTTCCGTCCCTTCTATGTCGATGCTTGCAAGCCGGATATGACGAGATTGGTGGAACAGTATCACCGTGCCGGTACTGAAGGCGCATATCATTTGTCTGCGAACTTCTTTGACCAAGACTTTTGTACCGGGGATGCTAAGATATATGTAGATGCGTACGTTTGACCTTCGTTTGTATTGCTGCCGACTTCTGCTTGATTGACAAGGGGGTGATAGAATGCAAAGCTTTCCAAGCGGACACACAGCCAGTGCTTTCGCAGCCGGTGTTTTCTTAGCTCTATACCTCAACAGCAAGCTGAAAGCATTCGCTGATCACTCAACACATTTCTGGATTTTCTGTGTCGTCATTGTGCCTATCTTAGGGGCTTGTCTGGTCGGAGCAACGCAATACGTTGCTCACGTAAGTCTTTGACATGCCCTCATTTGTCCTCGACCTCAGCATTAATTGTGCCCCAGCGTCATCACGCCCACGATGTGATCTGCGGAGTAGTGATTGGTATACTCTTCGGAATGAACGCCTATCGCTCCTCATACGCATCTATCCTCGACTTCCGATATAACCATATACCACTCCCACCAAAGTCCGCACGTACACAATTAGCGTACGATGTCCTCCTAACCAACGAAGCGGACTCGCTTGTGGTCTGGCGATGGTGGAGATGTCCAGCCTATCCTATGAACGCGAAGCATTCGTATTGGCTGCAAAGCTTGCATCGTGGAAAGCAGAAGAACTCGCAACGACGTCACGACGATGTAGAGAACAACGCAGGCCCTGACAGTTCTAGAACAGCGCAATTCCCTCTGTTCGATGGCAATCCAGATATTCGTCCTCGAGAATCATCAGAGGCTATGAGAGCACACCCACAAGCTACGGACCTTGCTTCGAAGGCAAATGCAGAGTCTCAGGATTGGCCGCGCGACTCATGGGAGGTTGCAAGGAAACGGGCTGGAGCAGTAATGGCAGGCTCTGAGCCTGTTGGGGTGCTTGAAGCTTCATCTTCTGGGGACCATATGCGCTCTAGACCATACTCCAAGGCTCATATGGATGGCGTGACAGAGAGAGGACCGTCTTCAAATCGGTTCGATCATGTTTCGTCGGAGAACATTGCGAGCGGATACGCTTAGGAGAGAAACAACTAGTCAATGAGTGACCAACCGCTTAAGTGTACGAATTGAAGAGTTTGGGGAACGTGGACTCGCTACATAGCTTGGATGGATTTGAAGCCACCAGATCCTCATCTGAATTGTATAGACGTGGGGGTTATTGGACCCGGTGTCTGCATTCACTTAGTATTTCAACACAATTGACTTGTTGTGAACCTACCAATAACAACAACTTGAGTCTCTCATGCCTTGAAGACGGCACTCAGTGCACGTCCCAAGACTCCTTTGATCTTTCAGGTCTCTCCCTCACAGCGTCCACCACCACCGCGGTGCACCTTGCAAAAGCCATAATTCCGATCCATCCCAACTCTCCCTTATACTTTCGTGGTAGCAGTGTCCCCAGCGCCCTGGGTTGCACAAAGAGCATGATTTCCGTCCTCTTTCTCTTGTTCTCTAGGAAGATACTCCACCCGCACAGTACACACCCAGCTACTGTGCAGTATCCTGCATGAATTTCCGGTCTTGCTGAGATACAGATACCTAATACCAGAGCACCTAGGTAGGAGCGGACTAAGCAGGTGCTCTAATAGAACACTGTTATGGAAGTCGCTAGAAAGGCAGAAGATCTCATAGATGAAATCAAGGCTTGGGATAGTGACTTCGGAGTGATGTGATTGCGGAATAGAAGGATCATATTGAGGGGCAGATACGTGACAAACACCCATTTGAAAGATTTCATCAATTCGACAAAAGCATGCCGCACGCAGCTTGGACCTGAGCTCATATGCACGATCTCAAGTGGGCATGGAACTGTTCTCGCAGGGTCTCCACAATCCTGGTACAATCACTACATATGTATTGGATAACATCAGCATTGCCAGTATCATGGCCATATTGAATGTCACCAGACCTGCAAAGACGAAGGACAGTGAGAAGACGAGGGCCCATGGAACGACTGAGAGAATCCAATTGTGGTAGGTAGGGGAAGACGATAGGGATTCTAGATGAAGGACCATATTATCAGACTCGAGGAAAGGGCAAAGAGAGTGAGGTCTGTGAGAGTGCTGCTGAAGTGAACAGATCCAGACCAGACAATGTTGGGGAGGATGTCAAAGGCTCGGTCGGACCACTACGAAAATGTTAGATCAAGGATGTGGCAGGCGAAGTGGATGATTTCAGTGGCTTTCTTGTCTTCATCGTAGCTTTGGTCTTGAGAGGCTTCGGTTTGTTTCGATTCTAAGACCCAGGCTGAGTCAAGCTGTAACGCATGTTGAGAGCCATCTTGCCAGTCTGTGGGAAGTCAAGACTTTCTGCAGTGAGATGGAGGCAGCATGGAGGATAGGCGTGAATCGATTTTTTGTACTTGACTCATTGGGCAAATGCCCAGAGCTCCAACATTCGACCTTGTTATAATCCACCGGACTGGTTTCTGCTTACAGTATCAGTACTGCCAAATCAGGCCTTGTATCTGCCTACTCTGAACATACTTGTAAAAGACTAGAAATTTCTGCATGAGTCGCACAGAAGGCAGGAAATCGGCGAATATCAAATCCTCCCTTCAACACCTTCCCTATAAAATCCAAGAATGCTTCAGGAGCGTAATTCCTTACCACTCGTCTTCCTCCCAATCTGAACCAAGAGCAGAGCTAAACACTCCTGGGCCAGTATTCGAGACGTATGCCAAAGCATACGCCCTCAATATAGGCTTCGACAACGCCAGCAACTTCCGCTCGACCACTAGACGCCTTAAAGGCTGGTGAACTTTCATATTCCTCCTTGACGCTCAAGGGCCTAGTGATCAGATGCGCTCACATGTTCTAGAGCTGTAGTAAGATCGTAATCTGGCAAATTGATTGCATAGATTTGGTATCTTATGACCGATAACCCAGCTCGGTATAAAGTTCAGAAGGGTTTGAAGCGGACAAGCAGCGGCTTCCTGCAGGAGGAAGCTGTTTCGAGGTGTTTGAACAGCCGAGATTGTAGATGTCGTGTGAGTTCAAGACGAGATTGCTCAGGGCAGAGTTTATGGGGGATGGTCTGTTATTGTACCCTCTTCTGTACCATGACTTGTGAGATGAAAGTCGAGATTGCCCATATACTCAAGCATCACTTGGTAGAGAAGTGAAGTGACATAGTGACATAGTGACACATCGGGAAGCAAGTGTCAAAGATTCAGTAGTCCCGGACTTGATCTTGAAGGCTACACTACGGATACAACATCTGGATGGGATAAGTATAGAGGGTAGATCATCTCGACATTTGGAAAAGGGAAACCAAATGATGAAGGAGCGAATGATGATCAGAAACGCCAATTCAATGGTGAAGAAGCTCTTTTGTCTTGTTGATTGGATTTCGAGCTGGCATGTGAAAGCGGGCGTGGCGTGGGCGATGGAAACCATTGTACCCGTACCCGTAACAAGGCTACTCTTGCAGACTCAGAGCTCCAGCAACGATGACCATTGCCTTCAAGACTCGACTGTTGCTGGCTGGTTGAACGGTTGAACCGTTGAACCAAGTCCCGTGCGAAGAAGATGGAGTAGGAGTAGTGCGGGGCTAGGGCCGGACACAAAACCCCTGTCAGCCTCAATTGTTAATGGTCTGTCTTAGTCTCGTAGTGTCTCGTAGTGTCTCGTAGTGTCTCGTAGACTAAGTCGTAGTCTCGTACTCTCGTACTCTCGTAGCCTTGTAGTCCAACGTCAAATGCCACGTCCAGTCAAGCCTCCCGTCACCTGAACACACTAGGAGCTCACCAACCTCAAATACTTGTAGTCTTGTACTGGCAACCAAGGCCAAGACAAGACAAGACAAGACAAGACAAGGCCAAGCTCCCACGCCAACAACAACACCTTATACTACTCGGACCTACCAATCCATTTTCGATTTCTCAGACCTACAGCTCCATGGGCAATATGTTCTTCGAATAATAGTAAAGATTCAAATGCAGCAGCAACACGCGGTGCGGGCAAGGACATATCCCGTCTCATTGTACCATTTACATCCGGTACTTTAAGATACAGGCTCTGACCACGAGCTCGAACCTGCTACACCAGTGTCTACCCCACCGGCACAGATGCTCGCGGTCCAGCGCCCCAGCATGGCGTCGTCGAAGTTGCCAGATGACATGCCTTTTGGCTGTACGTTGTGGATCCCGCCTCTGTAGCATAGCAAACATACTAATAGGAGGACCGCAGATGACTTTCGCCAGAGCTCAAGCTTCGCATTGCCTTCACCTCCTGTACCTGCACCAGGTCCATCTTTACTCGATGACAACGAGTCCAAATTTCTCGATAGCTTCTTTGCCGGGGTGAACTCGGATCACTTCAACTTCGACTTCTTCACGAATGCGGCAGACGGGACGGATCTTGCGCTTGGATGGGATGAATTACCTCCTACATTCATGGGAACCAGCTCTTCATATGGGCAACAACCACAGGCACCCCCGCCTCCGCCTCCGCCCCCGGGTATGTCGAGTATGATATCGGGAGCGACGAATTCACAATCTCCTACGCTAATGGAGACAGCACCGGATGTCCTGGCTGCGGCAGCGTTGCTGCAGAACGGACCTAATGGCTTACGAGGGATGGAAGACAACAGTATCTTTGGCAATGGGCACGATCCATTACTCTCAGCGAACAATATGATCGGACATCAATCATTGGCTCAATACAATGCTCAGCTCTGTGGACCATCATTACACTCACCGCCTGCACACAACTTACACCAGCGCCACTCGGTCCCAAACCCCTACCTATTTGGATCCCCTCACGATGGTCTTCCACGCTCCCCAACACGGCCACGCCCTCCCCTCCAATTTGGCTCCGATGTTTCCTTCGGCACGACATCTGGCCTCGTCCAACCCACCTCCCACATAGCAATCGAAGCCCTCGACCGTGCACAAATGCACACAGTGGAGACATTCATCGAAGCATTACAAAATCCCAGTACAGCCGATAATACCCGAACCCCAAGCCCGCAACCTTTCGCCCCGCCCCCGCGGTCAGAACACCATAATGCATACGAAGAATCAGATGACCGACCCCGGAAACGCAGGAAAAACACTTTCGTGGACTTTGAAGATGACGAAGATGACGAAGATGGAGATTACCCCGATCCCTCCCCTACCCATAAACCCAATGGCACCGCATCCCGCCAGCGCCCCACCGCAAAAAGTCTATCCAACCCCAAAACCTTCTCGCCCTCCGGCCCCGGACACAAAAGACGCAAATCCTCCACCCAACAAGCCATCAACGCCGCATCGAAGGCACGGGAGAATCTGACCGAAGACCAGAAAAGGGAGAACCATATCAAGAGCGAGCAAAAGAGACGGACGTTGATCAGAGAAGGTTTTGAGGATTTGAATGAGTTGGTTCCTGGGCTGAAGCAGGGTGGGCATAGTAAGAGTGCGGTGTTGGGCATGGCGGCGGATTGGTTGGAGGAGTTGATTAGGGAGAATGAGAAGTTGAGGGAGAGGTGTGAGGATATGAGTAAGGGACAGTGAAGGGAGCGGTAATGGGAGTGGGGCGTTCTTGAGGCATATTGAGGGTAGGGATTGGAGGGAGTCGTGGAGTCTGGGATGGCATACTTTTGGAGGCGATGGGACAGGATGGAAGACATCGGTGACATGGGGTTTTGAAGGGACGAAGGAGCAGCAGTCTCCATTAGTAGTATAGCATTACCTGTAAACTATCTTACAGCTCCGTGGATAGCTTGCCTCGACAAGATCATAATCACTAAAGACCTGGGAAGATGAGAAGTGATCGTGAACGCGCACCGTCTAGACATTACAAACACTGAGTATAGAGCTATTCGCTAGAGATGTTGAGGCAACTCAATTGCTCTCCCATTCATGTGCCAGAATATACGCTCAGCTATTTCTATTTATCATAAGCAATAGCAATATTATCGACATCATGTGCATAGTGTATATCGCCGTAGGCCGTGTAAGCATGACCAAGAAGCATTGGCTAAAGTATACTGCCGACATGGACCCCAACGCAAGCAGTATGCCCGAACCGATGATTCACTCCCGCTCGACATCCCACCTCAATCCCAACAACTTTCCCTGCAACAACTTCTCCAACCTCCCCTCATCGTCACAGTACTTGGCAAGATTCAGTGCTTTCGCCGACCACACCTTACACGCTTCGTCTTCGCCTGCACAATAGAGATCGATCGAGTAGTTGAAGGCGTTGGTGGCGATCCATTCTGCTTCTTCGATGGGAAATCTTTGTTCTGACTACAACACTGTCATCTCCTGTTCATGGCAGGTCTGAAAGGAGAGGGAAGCAAGAGGCATGGTAGAGAAATAGTCAGGGTTGAAGCAACAAGATGAAAGGCAGGAAGCAAGATGGAACATACCTCCGCGGTTTCTTCAGCAAGTTGCTGAACCTCACCGAGAACCTCCTCCGCGATGATTCGATTGTCAATTATGGAGAGGGAGAAGAGACAACGCATGTACTTGGCAAGCATACTGGCGTCGAGACCGTCGACGGCCCAGGCTTCATTGATGATCTTCTTCAAGTTGGATATCAAGACTGTAGCGAGAGGATCAGTAGATGCTTAAGCCCAGATATGTAATGATCACTCACTCGGAGTAGGAGCTCGGCAGCTCAGTATACAGTCCGCCATGACCAAATACAGTGGCATTGACTTGCAGATCTTGGCCTTCAGAACGATCTCACCTATTCCTTCCCAAGCCTTCAGGTGACAAGCTGCTTCACAATCGTATGCCATGAGACTTTCAAGCTTCTTCAGAAGGTCTGTACTTGCATTTTCCGGCAGCTTCTTCAGCTTTCCTTGCAATAGCTCATCGAATGCAAGGACATGCTTCCGGAGCTGGAGATAGTACTGTAATTGCTGCTCTATATTATCCTCACCCCGAGCAAGGTTGACAAGACAAGTTCCTGCAGTATACTCGCAGAACATTTTTCGTAAAGAGAGGTCGTCGGAGACTTGTTCACCGATGTCTACGGGATATTGGTCGATGAAGAAGATGCAGCAAATAATTGTTCGAAGAGCATGTTGAGGATGCCAGACTGAGACGTTGCGCATTGTGAGGTTGTACGAATGCTTGGAAAACCAATCGAGCTCCCTGACATCCCACTCGCTACTTCTGCCTAGAGTGATAGGAGCTCGACACATCGCTTTGGTGGCTAGCTTGTATTAGCAGGGAATTTCCAGAAACGCTGAGGGATCTCACCTCCTTCGAACAATTGGCAAAGCGTATCTGTATGGTGACACACTCTATCGGTATTATGACCAGCCCTTGCTTCGTCAATCACTTTTATTGATAACTTAATGGTAACTCGTAGTAGAGCAGGTAAATGAACCGACGTAGTCGGGTCAAAGCCAACCTTCACAAGCACAGCCTGAAGAGCAGCTAAAGCCTGTGGTTTACTACCAACTTGCTGGGAGTCTAAGACGCAAGCATAGAGTAGGTTGAGGTTCTCCGACTGCGAGGTAATCTTCTCAAGGCATTGAGTAGCAAGTTCGACTTCCCCACATCGGAGTGCTATCTTATACATGAGAAAGATGGTCACTGGTTCATTTTTGACCTTGTCAGACATCGAGTCGTATATATCTCGAGCGCTGCCAATGTCTTGTCGTCCAAGAGCGCACAGCATAAGCTTCCTATCCATCATCAGCATGTGACAACAGGGTTACGGATGAAAAATCGACCTAGCTATACGAGCAGTATTGACAACACCAGTTTTGTCGAATATAGGATGCAGAGCCAACTTACACCAATGTTCTGCGATGTCGAAGCATTCTTGTGTATAATTCGACTCGATACGTCTCCAAAGTAGCTATAGAGTATGAGAGTCTTGATCCATACCTTCGAGCAGAGATTGTACTGACTGTATGTGCCGCAACAGTAGCAGCAGGGCTGATTGGATGCTCCAGGTAGTTCGCAACAGCTGAGAGTGCGTCTTCCAAGGGCGTTATCTGGTCAGACTCGTCCGTCCGACTGACAGTAAGCCACAGCTTCGTGACGATGACCTTCTCTACCCACTGGTTGCTTTCCGCACGCAGTATCCGTAATCTCAAAAGTCCATCAAGCGTCTTACATGCAAGCAAAGAGTTCTTCTCGTTCAATTTGCGGATGTGTTTCAGGAAGACCTTGATGTTAGCGTCAGTCAGGATCATGCTCTTTGTCATCCTTTGAAGCACTTCGCTGTAGGCTACACTGTCGAAAGTCTCAGCAGTGCTGGCGGAGAGTAACTCTAAGCGAATGAGAAGAACCACCATCTTATCTCCAAGTTCTTGTTCAAGAAGGTTTGCCAAGTTGGTAGCATTTGTATAGGCTTCTTGTTCTCTCATACCGAGCGATGCCTTGATTGTTGACTGTATGATGGATATGCGCAACTCATTTGCATCCGAGGTCAACATGTCCAATTCCTGTGCATTTAGCACGCAATATGCTCTGTCAAGCCATTTCGTAGCGATTCTATATTGCTCCTTCGCAAGTAATTCTTTTCCAATTTCGTAGAGGGTATCAGCGAGATTTTCTGCACTTCTGGGAGTGAAGGTAATATGCGCAGAAAACGACTTGTTATATATGTGCTCCGCCAAGTCGAGTTTGTCTTGCTTCCACGCCTGTCGCTTGTTCAAAAAGATCCCAGTCTGCGCATAGGGACTTCAACATACCAGAGCAATTCTTAGCATATCATATTCAGCGATCAGTCCATCTTGTATCTCGACATTTTCTGATGCCTCCTCTGGTGGCCGGTTTCTGATACGTTGTTCGTACGTAGCCAATTTTTCCAGCACCTTGAGCGCCAAGTCGAACTGGTTCTTCTCTGCAAACTTTCATCAGCACTGCAAACCTCTCTAGAATGTCACACGCACCTAAGCAGTTCTTCCCAGCCTTGATCCCAGTTTTCACAAGCCGCACCAGATTGCCCTGCGCAACAGTCCCGGGTATATTCGGCCATTCCAGCAACAAGAACGCAAAGACGCGCGCCAGAAGTAATACCAACGGTACCTTATCGGGATGCTCGAGATCGTAGTCGCGCCGTAACTGAGTGCTGATGTTCCATAGTGCTGTTCCAGTGCTGTCAATCTCCTCGTACCTCGAGGATACGGCAGGTTTAAGGCTGTTTGGGAAGAGCGAAATATGTTGGCGGAGGTCGTCGAAGAGTGACCCTGCGGACTTGGAGGCTGCTGCTTGAGGAAGCTGGATTTGGGTGGTGGTTGCGAACGCTGCGGTCGATTAGTGATTCGAATGTGCGCTGCATCGCGGGAGGGCTTACAGATGATAGACTTGATCTGCTTGTCTTTATCTGATCTTGTTAGTGATTTCATTGGAGCCATACTGCTTCTTCTAATTTCCGCCGAAGATGACGCTCGGTTGAGAATGTTTTGGGAAGCTGAATTGAAATGAGACGAGAAGCGAGAGATCAAGAAAAAAGGCGTCCATCTGCGAAGCAACCCCGTCGATTGGAATAGCTGAAAGAACCTACCATAATTTACTTTTAGAAAATAGCTTTCATTGAAAACTGTCTGCTCAATGTAGCTGCTAAACAATAGCACTCCGTCCCACATGCTGAATCCATGGATGATGCACCTGCTAATTCCAATGCTTTACCTTTACAAGTGGTTTTGCCCTCCTCAACTCCAAGCATAGGAACCCGTCGATATATATATACACGACTGTACAAAACGTCCGTACTTACAACGCCTCACTTACGATCCCTCCCCTCTTATCGTGTAGTTGGGTCTTGAGGCAGAAAGTTGCCAACAATCAGTGATGGTCTACCAGGAATTAGCCTGAGACTTATTGGTACATACTATTGCTTACATATTATGTTCATCTCGTCGAATGGTAAACGAGAAGCAGCATCTAATGGTATCATCTTTCGCCGAGTCTCCTGGGCTCTTTAGCGAACAACTTGTGAGCAGTGCCTTCTGCGTCTGATCGAAAGCAATGGCTCCGAACTTCTCCCAATAGTTGACCAAGGATCCCTCGGAGAGCACCTCGTGAATAGCTATCTTGCCCTTCCGAAGGTGTTAGTAGTATGGATCTGTGCACCACAATGGTCGACTCACATCACGCAGATTTTCAATAGGGACGTGTACTAGCTCCGCCATCTCCTTATTGCCCCTAAAGATCTCCCCAGTTCTCCTCCAACAGCATGCCGGAATCGCCATGCTCGCAAACACACGATCATACTCCATCAAGCTCCTTTCAAACCACATCTCCACATAGACAAGCTCGATGTCTGTTAGAGTCTGCACCTTCTCTCTAAACTTCGGTCGGAATCGGTCCAGCTGCCGTAGAATCTTTTGCTTCGATACACCATGCATGTGAGCATCCATGTATTTAGACAATCGAGCGTACCCATTGACATAGTTGAAAGGCTTCAGCATGCCGGCATCGTATTTTGCTCGAAGTAACCTCTGCATTCGCTCCTCGGGTGCATCGTTCCCTGTTGGATCAGCTGCTTGGAGATAGTACTCCCTCGCTTTGTCTGTTGGTAGAACATTGGTAGGCCTCGCCGAAAGCTCACTGTTAGAGGGGCCTGAGACATTTGCATGTTGTTGGTGAGGGACAATGGTAGTTCCAGGCAACATGGAGTCAGCTTGATCAGCGAGGCGATTGGGCGTATCCTCAGCTAGCACAGCGCCATCATCCAGTAGGCTGTTATTCAAGAAGTCGTTCAGTAAGTTGTATTCATTTGTTACTTCTGGAGCATTGAACATATAGGATGGGTGATAAGTATGCATATCTTGGAATTGTGAACCAGGGAGATCATCTGGATACCGAAGGACTACAATGTATTAGTAGTAGCTCCAGTGCCAGGGCTCAATTCTTACTTCTGCGATTGGTGTATAGGGCATCGGTGGCTCCAATCCCGGATACAGAAGATGGTTGGATTATCGGCGAAGCTGATGGACCAATACTTAGAGTGGTAGCCTGCGCTGGGTCTCTAGGTAAGTCAGGGGACCTCTTCACGCCCTCATGTGAATTATGTTGAATTTCAACTTGAGGCGATCCATCTTTTTCCACAGCAGGAATGCTATGCTGTCCCTTTGCCTGCTTTGTCGTGGCCTGCTCTGGTTCGCGAGGCTCATCATGACAGAGATGACTGATATTGCGTTTGATACATCTAGTGCAAGGTCTCTCCTGTACCACCAAGAACATTAGTCATGATGCTCCGAGTATCACAACCGCAAGATATATTGGAAAAGGGTCGTACCAAATCGCATGTCATGTGCTAGCCATTGCCATTGTGAATTAGCTAGGCGCAACCGCCCGGTAGGTCATGACCCAATTGAGCACTTACAGATCTTCGACAGTATACACAAGCTGCAGGGACACGTTCCACGATTAGCTTTGGTCTCAAAGCAGGGGCAATGGCTGGGAGTACCATGGTTCACTTTGCGACGCTTGTTGGGACTCTGGGTCACGGGTACGAAGCGTATCTCTCCGTGCGCTTTGGGCGACGACGGCGGGGAAGCTTGTGACTTTGCTTGCTCATCATTGCTGGCCTCAGCCCTTTCCATATCATTGGAGATCACGCGTCGACTTCCATTGGCAGATGCGACGTTACGTGAGGGTCTTAACGCCGTGTACAAGATTCGTGCTGGTAGGCCAAAATCAGTGGATCTGCTTGAAGTGTAAGTAAGTAAAGCACAGACGCTATATATTGAGCTTGTCTTCAATTCCTATGGATCATCGAACTTCGCCTTATGAGAATATCACATTCTTCATATCAATTCGCCTAGATGTCGTTAATTGCAGCATGTATGTTGATTTTCTTGGAATGACTGGACCAACAATGACAACTTGCCGAGGTCATCGGGACACAGCGAAGTCGGGTTAAATTATAGCGTGAAGGATTATGAAGGGTAGATGGAAAGTATAGAAGTCATTTGTACACTGGCTGTCAATATCGTAATACAAAGATCTTGTTGATTCATTCATTGTCAGATAATAACACGCTGTACCGGCCCCCACCTCAGGCTCATTCTTCCTCTCCACCACCTAACCGAGGACGACCTCCTCGTAGAGTCTGCTATTCATATGCCCAAATAAGGTAGACTGCACAGCTGCTTGGGTCCTAGACATAGCCTCTACCAGACCATCAATTTGTGCCATGTTGCCCTGTATACTTTCCATATGACCACTGGTGTTATAAAGGATTGACCTGAGCTCCGAATCCTGCTGCAACTACATCATATCAGTACTTACTTTGTCATGCTAAGTAATGCATAGCTGCACTTACATCAAAGACTGATCGTGTAACGTTGTAAATGGCATTCAAACCAATATCTCTACCTATATTGTCGTTTTCGTGCGAGAAGTCTTGGCACTGAACAAGTACATGCTGCTTCCTCTCATCTTGCTTGACCCTCGCAGCCTCACTCTTGGCATTGGTCTCGAGCTGCGTCAAAACTTCTTTATCTTGCTCGATCAAAACTTTTTGCTTGATCAGTTCAGACTCCAACAGTTCGTTCGAATGCAGGATGGGCATCAACTGAGCTGCCAACAGCCTATTGTGATCAAGAATATTTTCAAAATCAAAGTCGTCCTCTCGACGGGTTCGTGTAGCTTGAGGGAATGGTATGCCCTTGGAAAGCTTGTTGGTCAATCTGCGACTGACCATTTCGACTGCTGTGCTTGCTTCGATCTTTCTGCGTTCATCGGTGACGTGCATCACTACAGGCCGTAGAAGGCTTTGACAGAGCTGGGAGATCCGCTCGATACAAGCTGGTGGTAGCGCTGCCCATTTCTTCTCGATGGTTTGCATAGAAACGCTATGAGTGACAGTAGCTAGATGTTGATAGGATGGCTTTGTTTCCTTCTCAGAAGCGTTTGCAACGTCCTTGGATGGCTCCTCAAAACGTTGACGCTTAGCTCGTACTTGATCTTCAGACTCATGGTCTTTACGTTTCTTAGTGCGATCATGTTGTTGACTTGCCAGCCTTGTGGGCTTCCTGTGTTGCTCTAGGATGGCTCTTTGCTTAGACAACCTATCTTGCACTTGCATTTCGTATTGCGAAGCTGGATTCGATGTACGTGGATGCTGGCTTGATTCCGACCCCTGCTCTTTCTCGCTCCTCAGCTCGTTCTTCGAAGGTCGACCTCTCATGGGCTTCGGAAGCTTTTTCGTTCCAATAGGATGATCTCCACCATCTGCGGCTGCTTCCTTGCTTCTTAGTTCCTCTACCGTCTTCGAAGGGCGTCCACGCTTTCGCTTCACCGGCTCCGGAGCAGAGCTTGCTGGAACCCGAACCTCTTTGACAGCTCCTCGACGTCCTTTTCTTCCCTCTCGTTCATGCTGCAATGCAGCGGCAGCGCCTAACTCATTTCTCACACCACGGCTACCTTTTCCATGTCCTCTCTGCGTCGTTGGTGGCTCTACTTGTTGTGGCAGACCCTTTCTAGCGCCCTTCTTCGCTGGCGCCACTCCATTGCCCTCAATTGCCTCTTCAACATTCTCTGCGGCCTTCGTCCCATTCTTCGGTCGTCCAATTTTCTTTTCTCCCAGGCCCTCTCCCTCAGCAACTGCGTTCCCATCTACCTGCGCCAGCGAAGGTCGTCCTCTCCTTCTCGGCCTCTCAGCATCCTGCGTAATGTGCCCCTTGGCAGACCTCGGACTGTTACCATCCACCCTACTTGGCTTTTCCTCTTTCGCGGCAGGCTTTGATGTAGTAGGTAGAGTTGAATGAGGGGAGTCAGCTTGTGGGGGTGACACCTCCCACCAGTTGGAGGGGCGAGAACGCTTTCGTTTCAGATCTGGAGGCTGGAGATTGTTAGATACTGATATTACCCGGGAGGCATCGAAATCTGGGATAAGTACCATTGTGATGCTCGTTGTATATATTAGTCTAAGGTAGGGCTTCGAGGTCTAAAGTCGCGTCGCGTTTTGAGGTCAATGAAGGAACCACAAGATCACGTGAAGGCGATTTTTGCACATTTCGACTTATTCAGTATGTTATCTCAGATGAACTGTTAATATCCTATCAAATACAATGAAACTGAACTCCATACAATGATTAGGTCTCTCACGCAGCCCCTCGAACGCCTCGCTATGCGACTGCTAAATGTACCTCAAACAAACATCCCTATTTCACTTTGCTCATAATAGTCTCCGTGCCTCTCAAAACGTCAATCTGCGCAGCCCTCGCCTTCACCGCATTCAGCATACTCCTCTCAAAATCATCCCTAGCCCTGAGGACAGCCTCCACCCAACTAAGCTGCAAATCCCAGTACTCCGCTTTGAAAGCGACAAACACCTCGGGAACAGCGGCCTTCTCGACCTCAATCAGTCGTAGGAAGTGCTCTATGACCTTCCACTTGTCTCTGATTGTTTGAGCGACATCTTGATCTAATGGACAATTATTGAAAAACTCAAAAGCGGTAGAGACATCGTTGAAGAGCTTGTCTTTGTACGGATCTTGACGTTTGAATTTAGCGCCTTTGTTGCGCACTGCGGAGAGGTACCGGATGAGCAGCTCAACGGACAGCTCTTCGATGAAGATGTCGAGGAGTGAGTGATGGACCACGCTCTTGTAATCGCCGATGTATTCATCGAATGTGACGACCATCTGTTTCATGGCTGTGGAGGGGTACCATCTTTGGGTGAAGAAGTCTGGCATGACGGTTCGGAAATCGACGGCAAAGATTAATTGTGCAAATTTGGCTATACAATGCGTACTGAGGTCTACGTAGCCATCGTTGAGGATATTGATTTCCACTTCCGCGCGATCGAGATATGGGGGTGATACAAGAGGTGCGAACTTCTGCTTGAAGCTCGTCAGGTAGCCGAATCGTCCTTCGTCCTCGTTGTCATCAATGCAGGCGATTTGGTCATTTGCAGTAGCAACCAGCCAGTCCTGGAGAGCCTGGAAGCCATCGAGCTCAGGATCCTTGGCAAAGTACCTGGCAGCCTCATCATCAAGCATCTTCTGCCAGTTTTGCTGCCGTGTTTTCAAGCGAAGTGTCATAGCATCGATAACACCTTCTGTGACATCGTTACGTTCTGAGTTTGCTGCAGCGTCCACTTGCTCTCGCAACATCCGCCACATGTCGACCAAGTTCTTTGTCCTGAAATAGCCGTACTCGTCTTGATCCAGATTCGACCCATCCACATTTCTTTCGGCAAAATCCTTTCTCTCTGTCATGAATATCCGATCAAGCCACTGATCCAAGAATTTGATGATCAACTCCCTGAAGTCTCGTACCAACTCTCCTTCTCGATCATCAAGCACCGGTGGTAGAAGCTCTTCCTTAGTGAATCCCAGCTTGCTCATCTTCATATAGTACTTGTCCGGCCAGCTCAGAATGATTAGCATAGTGGCTGAGCTCGTATCCGGATCATCGATAATGTCGATGAGAAAGTCGTGCATAAGCTTATGGTATATCTTGCCATACAATTTCAAGATCTTCCACTTCTTTGGCATCAGTGGTACCATGCCCTGCTTCACCGCATTGAGATCGTTGAAGAACCACCTGAACGCCTTCTCCAGCTTCGAAGGATCCTCCACAAAAGCCTCCCTCGTGCCATCAAACTGCCCGCTGGCATTGATCTCCACAGCCTGCAAGAACTTCTCCTTGTATCCTCTTACGCTCCTCGCACCATCGGTAATACTCCTGAATCTGACGGCCATCTCCTTATGATCCTTCAATGCCTCCTGCAATGCTTTCACCCTCTTATCGCTCTTCTCCTCCGCCTCAATGATAACCGCAAACCTTACGACTAGCCCGTTGTTACCCTCCGTCAAAACACTGATGATATTAAGAGCAATAGTCCCCACATGCTCATCGAACCACTCGATGGTCTCATCCAATCTTGCAAAATAGTCCTCCAGCGTAGCTTGTAGACTCGAATCATCGGCCCGTAGTATCTGCTCCATCGCATCATCCCTTATATTCCGCAATTGCGTCAACTCATAATGAATATTCAGCAAATTCGGCATATTCACAGGATCCTGATCATCTTCCCTCAATTGGATCTCCACGCGCCCCAGCCGCTCGTTGAAACTCTCGATATTCGACCTCATCGTTTCCACAGCGCTGAAGTTCCGATGTGTCTGTGAGACAAGGTTGATATTGGGAAAGTCGCGAATCATGTTTTGCGCCTCCGCGCATAGCTTGTCGATCTTCATCATTTCGTCTTTGATGACTTGCACAGTTCGTTGACCATCTGTGACTCCGTTCATCCCGGATTGTGTGATTTCCAATTGTTCTTTGAGACCGCTCTTGAGCTGTGAATCGACTGCGGCTTTCTTGCGCTGGTATTCGAGCTTCATGGCGGGCATCTTTTCCAGCTCGTCCGGGTGCCGAAGCAACTCGGAGAGCTTGATTGTCAAGCTTTCCATCGCCATGGTGGGTTTAATGCTGAAATTGTGTTTATCAACCCATACTTGTGAGGCATTGGAGTTGAGGGTTCTCTAAGAGCTCGAAACAGCAAGCCAAGTAACTTCCAGGAAAAGTTAGCGTGATCGGCGGATTCAGGAGTATTACCGATG
>Ga0181467_100283_pt1 | contig 26352 bp, 21 predicted proteins | sample InSIn5gowninarea_2_FD_119079 | JGI IMG/M metagenome (GOLD analysis project Ga0181467, IMG submission 119079) | Clean room microbial communities from NASA Spacecraft Assembly Facility at Jet Propulsion Laboratory, Pasadena, California, USA -... ... | reverse complement strand
AAGAGTCAGTGAGTACAAGTACAATATCGTATAGCTACTTTATTCATGCCCTCTTTCTAACCTTTGTACTGTGCGTGATATGAATTTCAACCGCCACCTCTCTCTCTTCCCTTCCCCTTCTATCTCACCAGATTTGACGTCTTCTCCGTCCGTACTTTACTCTTATATCTCACTAATAGATCTTCTCCCAAAGGCACACTAAGTCCATCAACTTCATACGCTTATAAGCGTCGCTTCAGTAAGGAGACTGTAGTAGGTAGTAGGTCCAAAGCATCTTTCTTAAAAGATCTGATCTTAGATCAGGAGATGATGCACTTCTTGAATCAATATATATATATATATACTGACCTCGAATACCAAGTATGTAGATCGTGATCCTACCTTCACGGATCTTGCCTTTTGAGTATTTGGGTAGTGAGGGTTTGACGTGATTGGTGATGAGGAAGAGGTGTTGGAGGTGCTGAAGAGAGGTAGGAGGTGGGGGTTGATGTCTAAGGAGGAAGTATGTGTGGCGGTGGTGGTAGCTAGTAAATAGACGAGGCGTGGGTGTATGAGAGCGAGCATTGCAGCAGTCAGAGCGGAATTTGATGATGGTGAGGTGAAGAGTGTGATCGTAGGGTGAGGGATGGTTTTAGGGTGGAAATATACTCTTCAAACTTGGATCTTGACCCTTTGGACCGGGAGTCCGTGATCATGTTGGTTGGCGTGGTTCGGCTGGAAGTATATTCAGACACTTTGTTTCTTTGGTGTTTGGGCATAGCTTGGGATGCAATGTATGGTAGACATCTTATCTCAAGTCCTCGAAAGTGTATGATACATTTTTAAATGCGCCTGATGATGTTCCTCGACGCTGATAATGCCGGAAATTCTATATATAATGTACGCCATGCTATGCAGAACAGACTCAGCTCCCCTACTCCTTGCAAATCACCATCTTCATCATCAGTCTACCACCCCCCCTCTCCGACGCTCGCAACCCTCACAAGCGCATGGTCCGAGCATCTGGAAATCCTCCTTATCTTTCACCCTCCACGCCGAAAAGTCCTCAGGACTTCTCGGTTTCAGCAACGATTGCATCTCCTGCTGGTTTGTATTCCCAACAAACAAGCCATCCCCTTGCTTGAAGACGCCATCACCACTAATCTTCCGTCTTCGAGCCCATAAAGGAAACTTATTGCCTCCCTTCCTTGCCATACTTGATGAGAGTCTCGCCCACCAGATCCAATAGCAGACTCCAGAGCCTAAGATTGCAAGAGCGGTTGCTGGGTATGCGTAGTAGGGGAACTTCGAGTCTTTCTTGTCTTGGAGAGGCTTCACCCAAGGGAGGATGAGGAGAAGGCAATTACTGAGCAGGAAAGTGACGGTGTAGATCTTCTTCGCTTTGAATGGGCTATCCCATCTTTCGCTTGGTGTGAATTGGAGGTACAACAGCCCGGCCGAAATAGATACCGCGATGACACTGACTGGATATCCACCAATATCGACCAAGAAGTTGTAGATCTCACCTGGTGGTGGCACAATAATGACTGCAACGCTCACCAGCCAGTGAAGAAATAGACCTGGTGTTGGTGGCTCCTCAGTATGCCAGCGATTACTCCTTCCTGCAAAGAAGCTCGAGAAGGGCAACAGTGCATCCTTGCCCAACTCCTGGTTAACTCTTGCTTGAGCAAAGCTGGTCGCTGCGATATTGCCGAAAGCAGAGACAATGATGAGACAGGGCAAGATGCGCTCTCCGAGAACTTCACCGAAGACGTTCCGGAAGAAATGACCGGTGATGATGATGCCTGTTGATTTGAAATCCGGAAGTTCAACTACCAGGAAGAGCGAGATTACGAAGAGTACGTACAGTATTGAAACAAGAGTAAGCGCGACAGGTGCTGCGATCTTCAGCGTTGGGATAGGATCTCGGATGGAAGAGAGGACGGAATTCGCTGTTGAATAGCCACGAAAGCAGTACAGAACTTTGAGGAGTGCCGTTGCATAATCGTAAGGTTGCGTTGATGAGTTTATGAAAAGATTCGAGAAGTTTCTCTGCGCTGTACTGCTTACTATCACGGTATCTGTAGGGTGGCTAGAGATCTGACTTCCTACCCCCATAGCCATACCTGCAAAGCCGGAGAGGATAACGATTGCTAGAATGAGCATCTTCCCAATACCGAGGACATTGATGATTTTCAGCCCGATACGTGGGTACCGAGAGTGAATGATACACAGCAGTGTAATGACGGCTACTGCAATACTCCGAGCATTCCAACGGTTGGGCTCCACATCCAGGGCATATAAAGCATACTCGCCGAGGACTATACAGCTTGGAGCGCTGAATCCAAGTAGTACGACATATGCCATGAACATGCATGTTGCAAGCATTTGCGGCCTTCTGAAAATGCGCTCCAAATATACCCGCTCACCTCCACTCCGTGGTATGGCAGTGCCGAGATCGAGGTAGACGGCCAGCCCACAGAATGAAAGCAATGCCCCAATGATCCACACCAATAATGTCATACCTACTGATCCAACAGAGACATATACTGAGGCCGGTATCGAGTAGATGCCTACTCCGACCGTCTTCCCCAAGATTATATTGATAGCTGAGAAAGTTCCAAGCTTGTTCGCCGAAACGTCGTATGATCGGGTTGGTGTCCTGGGAAGAGAGCTTTCGAACGCACCAGACGAGACCAGTGTCGAGCTCGAGGCAGAGCTTCCAACGCCATGATCTCGTGTTATAACGGATGTACTTTGCAATCTTGGCGTCACCGTCTCGCCACTATGAGGGGTGGGAAGGAAGACAACATCGTTGAAGCCACCCGACTTGGCGCGAGCTGTATTGACTGATAGTCCATTTGGTCGATCGAGTCTTGAAGGTCTCCGAGGAGTAACGGGAGAGCGACAACTGAGTTCTATGAAATTGTTTCGAAGCGGAGATGCAGCGGTTGAGATAGCATCACCAAGAAATGACCGCGATGACTGGGAGGTGGTCATGAGGACGTGAAATAGGAATGTGGTAGTGAGAGAGAATGAGCAGGTTTGCGACAAGGAGCTGGAGAGCTCATTGGAATCGGCAAGGAGCGTTAGAGGAAGGATGGATGGAATGAATGCAAGCAATCGGGGAAGGTTGGAAGGGTCAAGTGAGTAAATATGAGCAGATTCCACTCTTCTGAAACCTCTCAATAAAGAACAGAGACTATACTTGCTCAAAGCCTCAAACATTTAGGGAGGATCACACATGTGGGCAGGGAAAGCACACTCGAATACTCAGTGCTGTCCTCCACGTAATGGAAGGAACTCCTGAGTCAAAAGCAGCACAGCCATGTAAAAGGGCCCTCTGAAAGTCACTCGATAAGCAAACCTTGTACAAGAGAGCTGCCGCGAAGATGCGACTGTTTGAGAGACTTTTTTGGGAACAACGTTGTGCGGGTCAGAAGCAAGAAGCGCTGACGGACGTGGTTGATGGTGGGGTTTAGGGAGTGAGTGGGTCAGACAGAACGCGAGACTTGTCTGAAACGATAACAACAACATCAGACAAGACTTGTCTGACACGCAGCAAACATGTCCGGCCGAGTCGCCTTTCATATTGACAATCATTGAAGCCTTAAGACCTTCGCCATAGCATGGTTTGTGCTGAGTTCTGCCGATGTATTGTCAATGGAGTGGATCATAGTCGATGAACACTGCCTTCGTCGCGCGATCCTGATTCAGATATCTTGACGCGTCCCTGAACCTGTGGGCAATCGTGACATCGCTCTAATGTTGACACGCCCAACATGGATCTCAGCTGAAGAACAATTCACCCGCTCGAAGTCGATGTAGTTATTTGTAATGCTAAGCAAGCTTGGGATCCTCGTTGTATGGTTGAACGATGGGAGTCGCATTAGATTGACAGAGACTTATTCCAACGCGCCAACTTGAGTGGTCTCAGTATAACTTCATAAGTCCTCTCTGATAGAGACGCAATACACACAGGTAACCTCAAGTCCCACGATACAACGAATTGTCTATTGGTACGTGATGAACCAGGAAATCAATATCTACCCCATTACCATCCAGCGTACTCGAACAGTAAGTTCGCATACTCATTCGGTACCTCAGGGCTTCCCAAACCCTTCTGGGTGAATCTATTCAATGACTTTAATTCAGAAACTCACAATCAAGCCATTGCTTTGATCTCCCGCTTGTATTTCACCATGTCCCTACAAGCGCTGGGAGGATATCAAATGGGTCACACTTGCTCTAGTCTAGGGGATTGGTCAAAGTCGCCTTCTATAGCAGGCATTCATAAAGTCAAAATTAGTGTCTATGCTATGAATGTTATGCACTTCTTCCTCCCATGCTGGAAACCTAGTGGTGAAACCCTATAGGGCGAGCGCAGCTTTCATTGATTCACAGATAGATGATTTTTGTTTCCAATTTCCTTTGTCTACCTTTTCATGGATTCGAATGCCCCTACAGGAGTTCGCCTAAATATTTCGTCATGATATCTGAACATTCATCTGGCAGCATTCAGCTATGCACATGTCTAGGATCGTGAAGGAATCGTTTCCGAGGTCGTAACAATACTTTCATTGGCATCCTTGTCTTCTAAGTGAAGATGATGAATAACACCAAGCATGTAGACTTGACGCGGTCTAGTGACAAGTGTTACTCTACGTCGAGTCGTCTTGACAGGTTCAGGCTAGTCAAATTTTCACATTAATCAAGCTATGCGTTGGAATGACTTCATGATTCATGTGCTCTAAGCAACAAGTGTAATGCAATCTATATATGCCGTGTGATGCAAAGTGATCTTGAAGAAAGTCTTCATGGTATGAGAGAAGGGATTCCGCTTCTCCAGAAGTTCCCCAGCTATCAGCTTCCGAGTCGAGATGGGGTCCTTGTCTGCTATTATAAAGGCTAATGCTTCGTTTGCCACTAATCGGGATCAATGAAATGCGTGGTATTGACACGTCTGATGTCATGCGTAACAAAAGATAATAGTGCGACCATATGGACGCTGCTGAAGTTGTTCAAGACTAGTGCCCAATGTCGCCATGGTTGCGCCTGCCCAAACCAAGAGGACGAGGAAGTAATTTGAACTGGCCGTGTGTCTTTCTAACGGGTGTAGAGGTTTCCCATATACCATGTCAGTAGAAATGACATATAATACTTGATATCCATCTACATCATCTCATTGTCTTGCTATGCTGTGCACTGGCGATCAAGTCGATTCCTTCAGATCTCATACAGCCCACGTAGCAACAATTCCTTCAAGGTCTTCTTCCTTGAGGCGGCGGCCCTTCTTCAGGGAAAGATCTAACAACTCGCTTTCCGCTTTCTTGCGTGTTTCTTCGGCTTGATTGTCTCCTAATGCTTCCAAGACTTTCGCTAGTTGGAAGGTAGTGCGGTTGATCTCGCTTGCATGATACGATCGATTACTATAGTGGGCTAGTGATTGCATCAAGAAATCCCTGTTACGTGTTAGCCTAAGCTGACTTGTAGTGTTGACTTGTACCTACTTCGCTTGGGAAAGCTCTCCCCGCCGAAAGTAATGCTGCCCCAATTTCGCTGCTAGAGATGCAATGCGGAAGTGACCACGACCAAACAGGCCAATGTAGCGTCTGTAGGCTTGTAGGTGGAAGTCAAGACTCTCATCCCATCTATCTTGTGCAGCTCGGATGTTGCCTTGTTCGACTATACTCAGGATAATCCTGACAACGCTCATCAGCAACTGTTTCACGAGATTCATTTCCTCACATCTAGGTTGGAAATTCTACTCACTTGAATTCCTGAGACGTGGGAACGTCCCTGCGGACCGTGACATACGTGTCCAATACCTCCCAAGCCTGATCCACTTCGCCCTTGCGCCACAGACAATGTGCCTTATCTATGGTAGCAAATGCCGGGAAGTTCTTAGTGTTGTCGTGCTTTTTGGCTTCGATGGCAAGGTCACATGTCTTGATTGCCTCGTCCCACTCAGAGTACTCCATTAGTGCCTCGGCCAAGCCAGTATAGCCTAAATACTTGATGCCAAATGTGTGAACCCTCGCCTGAAGTTCCGGATGTCCTTCGGCTATTCCTATCAAGTCTCTGGAATGCGATAACGCCATGGTAAAGTCTCCAGTCTGAAGTCCTATCTCAAGTAGATTCATGTGTGACATCGCAAGAACGAGATAATCACAGACTGGAGCTTCTTCGATCAATTTCTGGGCAAGACGATTGACGGGTAAAGCCTCCATGTATGATCCTCGCTCGGCCTGGTACCTGTACTCTGTTAGTTGCAAGTCTTAGTCGGCCTCATCTACTGGGTACATACCAAGCGGCTGCAACCAGGAGTCTAGCAAACTCGATACACTGGTCTTGAATATCTTCTTGTAGAGTCTGACTCATCTCGAATTGTGACGCTAGGTGTAATACGTGAGGAAGTAGGGGCTCGGAGAGTTTCCACCTCGTAAGATTCCAGTCGAACGTATGGTCGGGCCATGCCTTTGCGAGCACCTTCAGCGTAGTCCTGAAAGCTCTACTCAGAGTCTCAACTTCCATACTAGCAATAGTGGCTGCTTGCACTACCCGATGTATTGTGATATCCTGGGACTTCGGATTCCTTGTAATTAGTGAGGTCGTATTGAGCTCAGCTCTAGCTTCCATTAATGTCAGCTGGCTGTTTGGAAACCCCTCGAGGTGAGAGTCTGTGTCGAGCGTCTTATCGTTCTGCTTGAAGAAGTTGGTCAAGAGTGTGTCTGGTATTGAGTCGGGATTTAGGAAGCATAGTACATGGAGAAGCGCAGAAGCTCCAGCACTGAGATCGTCCAGCGCGAAGGTCGCCCAAAGTGGCTTGCGCGACCCATGTTGTGACTGATATAGTTCTGCGCGGAAGGCTTCTTGGGAGTATAGCTGTAAGAACTCGGCAAAGCTTAGGTCTCGACGGAGGATAGCAGTTGCTACATTGTAAATGGCAAGAGGCAAGCCGCCAAGCATTTTCACAATGTCCTCGGAGAGCTCAGTGTCTTCAGTCGTTTTATCGTACCTCGTCAACGTTCGTAACCATGTAGCGGCGTCTTCAACATTGAAGGGCTTGAGATCAATGCCTACTGAGATTAGCAAGAGTAGAGTATACGGCTACACAACTGTCTGGAGAACGCCGAGATTCTGATATTTTCGTTGAGACTCCATATACGACCTTCCATTATTGAAGAAATGATATTATACTGGTGGGCATTTATTTAAATGTACATACCTTGACTTGAGTGGACATATGCGGTCGTCTTGGCTATTGGGTCTCTCGAGGTCACCAGAACAGAGCCACAGGCATCTGACGGAGGCCAATATTCCCTGAGATCACGAAGTGAGTCGGCATTGTCAAAAACCAATAGCCAATTAACGAGTGATATTGTCGCATCTTGTCTTCGCGCAACTCCAGAATCCTGGGAACCTGGTATCCAGTCATCTGGATTCGCTAGCCACCCCAAGACCATGTTCCTCGCAACGTCTTGCTGCGCAAGACTAGCTTCGGAACTGTCCAATCCAAGGGAGACAGCAATCCGAGCGAAGTCAGCTGCCAGCGTGGCTGGATCTCCGGCGTTGACCCAGAATATCGCGTCAAATGCTGCTTCATGAGCATAGCATAATTCCGTTGCAATCGCACTTTTGCCTACACCTCCAACCCCACACAGAGCAAAGGTTCTCAAGCGGCTCTGTGAGCCACCAGTTTTTTGGACTTGGTGGGTTGGTAGCAGAGCCTTTTCGACAGTACTGAGAACGTCTCCACGTCCAACGAAATTGGGATTTCGGCCCTGCGGTGGCAGTATATAACAGGGCAGTTCCGGTTTCTGTCCTTTGTTCCCCATAATAGTTGCAGAAGCAATACCGAAGTCGCCGCTGCTCCAAGATCGTGCTGGCATGATTGCTTGAGATAGCAAAGTTTCGGGCCTGAAGGACGAGTGCGGCAGCTGAACGTGTAGCTTACCAACCTCGAGACGTGCGGGTGATGTATCTTTCCAGCTTCCTTTCCTATCAATTGCCATGCTTTGTCGACTAATACTCGACTTAAAGATCTCTACTGCCATGGCAATAAAGGCCGTAAGCTCTGTCCACAGATACTCATCACTTGGATCCAGCACCGCTAATTCATGATGGGTACGGTTGACTCCAATCGTCCGCTCACGCTTGGTCAAAGTCTCACACAAATACTGGTCAACAAGCAATTCTCGAGGGGAGAATATGTTTCGCCCAATGCGTGATAGCTTCGTCTCGAAAACAGACAGCACGGGCGTGTCATAACAAAAGTCGGTAAACTTCTGTGATATGCTTGCTGTGATAGCAACATCCCTCTCTGCTTGATCAATTGATCTGCTTGGAAGTCTTGTCACAGCTTTCAAGAAAGTTGTTAGCTTCCTCAGATCCTGAGGTCTATCGACTGCTGGACTAGGGCATCCTAGTAGCATGACACCTGCAATGGAGCTTATCAGTCTTTGATGTCCTGGTTTGAAAGATTGTTCGAAGAGGACTGCCATTGCCCTTTTCAAAATGAGTCCTCCCAACCCGTGGCAAATGAAGAACAGGGACCCTTGATCATTCTCTCTACATGTCCTATGGATAAGCATTCCTTCGAGCAATGAATCACCCTGACTGAGAAGCTTTCGCCATGAGAAATCCTCTTTGGAGCTTAACCCTGGCTCGAAACTGAGAACGCAGAGGTTGGATAAGACTAAAGGCAGCCGGGTCGACAACCAACAATCCGGACCTTCTCGCCATGTCGAGACAGACGGGACGTCAAATTCGGGTATGGCGATGACGATGTTCTTGAATGTATGCTTTGGCGATGTGTTAGCCGGGTAGATCTGAACCAGTCTAGGCCGCTCGGATGGTGTTTGATTTGAAGGAATGGCCATAGTGATAACGAACAAGCTGATTCAACCCGAAACCACATGAGGCGTCACCTGACGCGGTCTCGAATTCCGGAGCTAGGCTATGGCGATAGTTATTCTCCTTGGATTTGCTCTAAGCATCGAAACAACGGATGGGGGTAGATCTCCGCAAACAGCAATATTGAGGTCGTCGACACGGCAACGAGTATGATGGGGTGGACGTAACGCTATATACGTTTCGTGAGGCTGACTGGCCTATTCATCAATCCTTGAATTCTCTTGGGCTGAATCGTACGAGCTCGAGAATTTCAGGTTCGCTAGCCCGAGCGAGGTCCGACGGCGGGCCACTTGGCGGGCATCCTTTGCAAACTCCTTGTCGAGCGTTTTACGCAGCACTTCGTAGCCGCAATCAATTGAGATGTTCTTGAAGAGCACTTCAACAATTTTGAATCTTAAGAGTGTGCCAAAAGATCCTGCTGCTCGATTATGCAGCATCTGTCAAATTTTGCCTTGAAAAAGGGAGTGCTTGCATCGATGAGAGGCGAGGCACATTTCGGAACTTAAAATGTCAATCTCTGCAAGCTAGCCTACCTTAAATAGATTGTGTCGACCATACAACCGGTCCAGACATAGCGCTCGCGAAAGCCGAATAAGAAGAAGCCGAATCGCAACAATATCAGCAGGTAATAATGTTCACGAACATTGTGGACGAATAGATTTCATTTCGTAGGCTTGGATTTGCCGAAGCTTGATCTTTAGAGAATGAACATCCAAGGTCTTGCAATTGGCAGGATTGTTCGTATCCAATTAACACGACAATCCTGTTACCTCAACGTCACCGGAGTTGTCATATCGTCCATGTAAAACGTCCCTCCCATAAACCCATTCATTCGCATTCGACGGAAACTTCACTGCACTATCTAGAATCAGAAGTCAGAATGAATGGAACATGCAACCTCAAGCAGTTTTACTCCAAGAGAGATGCTATGTTATGCAGTCCTGGATCTGCTGGTCAACTTTTCAAGGGTGATGCGATCGTCGGTTCGCCTCAAAAAGCAGGGGTCTGTATGAGACTGCGTGCATTCGCGATGAGATATGACAATGATTAGTAGTGAGGTGCGTATTACTCGTTGTGCTTAAGCTTAGGTGTATATGGCCGCATATGAAAGTGTTAGAAGAAACCTTTCTGTGAGTTCCCGAGATCGCGAGATAGGCCGCGTAAAGCTTCGCTTAAGCCCCTGAGCCCCTATTTGACCTCGCTTATCTCGCGTCGACTGTCTGAAATGCACCTCTGGATGTCGAATCGCAATACGAGTGCTATCTTCTCTTCCATGTCCATGGCTCTCCTCTATGTCCAATGATATTTTCCGAGTGATGTAAGATTCAGATACGGCCGAGAAGCAGGTAAACTGCTCAGGCTCTACAGTGTTCTAGTAGCTAAGGGATAATTCTTAAACTTGGGAGCGCCCTCTGTATACTTTAGATTCAAAAGATCTCAAGAGGTAATGACGAGTTATAAGACGCTCAGAAAGCACATTCAGACATGCATGTAATAGGGAAGTCATTAAAGCACTAACGCACCATAAGGGAGGATCCTTAACAAAACAAACAATAATCATTAAAAGACAAACAAGCATCATTAACAAGACAAATATAGCAATCTCAACATCTCTTTTCCTTGATATTCCTTGAGATTTCCAAACGTGCGCTGCCTGAAGAACCCGTAGCGCACCAAAAAACGTAGAAGCGATCATATACTTTATAGCCTTTACATGACCGCACAACTGGTAATGAGGCTGTTAGCTATAGTTGCAAGGCAAAGCGTTGAGGAAAAACTCACATCCAATCTTGATAGATACGGTATGTCTACTACTCCTACCTCGCCGTCTTCATCTAGCCGCCAAAGCGACGGGGAGAACGAGATCGACGAAGGATATTCTGAGATCGGGGGCCGGAACCATTAGACACATTCTGAGGTCGGCCACGAGACGTATCCCGAGATCGCGGTGGTGCCTCCCGGTGATGAAGCTGCTCAGGCTCGGGAGTCCCATCAGGTAATAACCGCGCATTGAACAAAATCATTTCGAAATTATATAGGCAACCGGCAGCGTGCTCACTAAGGATCCCTCGACAGTTATGGTCAGTCCGAAACCTGTCATATAGTGTCCAATACTCGTGTATGATAGCAGTCCTTAGACGAACCACATTTTGAAGCAATCTCCTCTCCACTCTCGGGTCCAATCTTGCGTTCACTATTTGGTCTAATCCATGACTAAAATTTATAATTATAGTCTCAAATGTGAGAATCCTTTGGAGGAGTCTCGTTTCTATCCGCGCCTCATAGAGTTGGTCCAAGGCCCTTTCATAATTTCGAGCATTTTGCAACGCACGCCGATTATCATCTTCGCGGCTAACGAAATTTGCCATCTTCAATGTTTTTAGAAGCGATACGAGATCATGACCAGAAGGTGATTATATATATAATCAGCTGGAGTGATTTCGCGCCCAACAATTCTGGTGTTAAAGGGGGGCCGAAGTCGTGACCTGCTTGGTCGCTTGACCTGAGAGTGGCTTATGTGAGTTTCATGGTCTCATCAACACCTCGCAACAAGCCAAATATATAAGGTAACTTCCTGTTAACCATAACCAGGCCACTTTGGTTAAGTTATGGGGGGCCGAAGTCGTGACCTGCCTGTCGCTTGACCCGAGGGCGGCTTTAGCGAGTCATGGCCTCACCAACAGGCCGCAAACAAGTGAAATAATATGGGGTGCACTCTTGGTGACCATATGATAGGCCACTTTGGTTCGGTGAAGGGGGGCCGAAACAATGACCTCCTGCTTGGTCGCTTGACCTGAGGGCAACTTTAGCGAGTTTCATGGCCTCACCAACAGGCTGCAAACATTTGAAGTAAATAGGGGTGCATTCTTGGTGACTATGAGGCCTCTTTGGTTACGATAGCGGTCTAATGACTCACAAAGGCTCACATGAGGCCGATTGAACGACCCTAATGACGTCCAGGATTCGTGACTCATTGCTTCAATCATTTGTGATCATTTTAGACGTCCGCGTATATGAGTCTGGGGAGCATTTTCTATGGATGACATGTCTTCAGTCCTACAACTAAAGTCCAGTAAGGCAGAAGATCTCTTGCCTTCCCATATTGTAAGCTCGGTTATTCGCTCTGTTTCTTAGGCCCCTTTAAGATCCTTTCTGTATGAGTCGTCATACTCAGGGATCAGCCAATGATCGGCTTTCCAATAACACTCCCAATGGGATGTCAAATGGTCTACCGAATGGAATGCACGTCGTTTCTCGTCCCAGCACTCTACGAGCTGGTCATGCAACTAGAGCTAGCAGAACTGCAACAAACGGAGCTGCTGGTGCAGCCTTGACCAACGGACTCGTCCTGACGAACGGAGATGGGATTCAGGTGAATGGGATCGGAGGTTCACAAGTGGTCACCATACTTATAATATCCCCGGAGCAGCTCCGAGTCGCAGGTCCCGTCGCGTGCAAGCACGCCAGCGGAATAATGAGCTTCGCATACAAAGGGAGCGAGAGGCTAGGGACCGCGTGGTATTGCTCGAGGAAATCTCCCGGCGTTGGTATGCCTATGAAATGGAAGCCAACGAGGGCGGTGTCCCGGCCTCGCGGCGGCAGGTTCACGACACCGAGCGATGGCATAGGTTGCGCATGCGAGACATAATGCGGTCCACAGTCCGGCGATCACTAGATTCTGCTCATGTTAATCGTCAAAACCTGGGACATGATCTAAGGTTGGCTTACAGGGCTGTTGAGCAAATGTGGGCCAGCGTGGCTCTTTGTCTCGCTTCAGGTTCTGACGCTGCGAGGATTTTCTCGGACACCGCGCAGTACATTGAAGATCGGGAGATCCGACGGATCACGTACGAAGAGAGCGGCTGGTTCCATATAGATCATTCACGACAGCTCTGATGGTTTGACAAAGTGCCTATCCCGCGATGAGCTTGCAAATAGTAGTCACAACGTGGGTACACAGATATCAAGTATATGCACAAGATATGCTGACAATTCACTAGACAAGGACGTTGTGCATTTGAGAGCATAGCGAGCGATGTAATCGATTATAGATACCTGAAGTAGGCGGCAGGGACAGCATAGTGCGTGACAAGAGTAGGAAGGAACAAGCATTGTATGCATAGACTAAGCATGACATTCAAAAAAATTTATAACATACTACTTAATACAAGCTGCTACCAATGACACCGAACAGATAGTTGATCGATAGCTCGCTATGACCTGGAGTTGCGAGTGATTATCGTCAATAACATGAGCCAATATTGATCATCATCGCTGGAGCATGTATAACTGTGAGGAAGCCAACATGTGAAACATGTATAGCTGGAATCTGAAGACGAGCAACCCCCCCAGTGCTAAAGATGAGTTTACAACTTTCAGACAGATTCGTCCCTCGAGTACAGTCCAAACACTCGTCACTCGTTGCGAAATATTAGTAGCACTTGCCACGCATTCGCATCAATTACGATGTTGTTCTCAATACAAGATCTCCAGTACCGGCATTTTGTCAACTCATTGATTCCTTTCCAATTGCCATATTGTTGTTCGTCTTCTACCTGAAGAACAGGTCGAAGCTCGTTCCGTACCTGTATCTGATCATGTATACGAGAGCATGGCTTATATGTGCAGGACCAATATTGTTGTCAATGACCAGGTGAGAGATGGTCAGTATGAAATGCTCATACGCTCACTGTGTAGGATGCGGAGCAGATACGACCTTGCATAGTCATCAATGTACATTGCGTTTGTAAGTTCCCCATATGCTCTCCAAAGTCTTCGACCATTGATTGGTCTAGACGTTGCCCCGTAAGATTTTGACTTTGATTCCCACTTTCAATTCCACTTCGACGTGAACTTTACCTCGACTGTTGACACATGGACTGGTTTGGATGTCGAATGAGCCTCGGGGAGATGGGAAAGGAGACACAGCGAGAGTTGAGGGTATGGACTGCTCTGAATAAAACGGATACCAATATGAACCACGGATATTCACACGTATGAAGGATAAACAAATTACAGAAGCTCGTAGTCAAGGCGGGGCCTTGTAAACATATGAGAAGATAGGAGAAAATATAGTAAAGTGATTGATCAGCTATCGAAAAGAGGGAAAATCCAAAGCTGAGTATGTAAGGTGATGACCAGTGAAGCGGGCCCTTCTGTGTGTGAATCAGGCCAGAAGGTCAACCTGCTGAGGCCATGAAAGGGTGTTGGAAGAGTCCACCAGTCCTCGAACCAGGGCGGGTCTCTCGACCAGACTGGTGACTACTTCGGCCCCCTCAACGACCTGACCCAGCAGTACTCGCCTTCGGTCCCCTCAACGACCAATGACGCCCTGGAATACTCGCCCTTCAATGTGATTCCCGCTGTTTTTTCAATACATGATTCTCTACCAGAGCTTTATGGCAGCATCATGCTCTGCATGAAATGCGCATCGATGGGAAGATCTATGTATGAACGTCAGGAGGATTCGCGCAAATACGCAGCTTTATACGCAGAGAAGAGGAGCTTTATACGGAGGTGCACATGTACCACCCTTACGAATTCCTCTATCCATACTATTCATGCTTTTCAGGAACACAAGCATGAATGGAGCAATGCAAGTAATAAATAACAAAAAACAAGACAAGACCAAGCAAGCAAGCAAGCAAGCTAGAAGGACATGTAGTACACTATGACAGACCAAGAGAAGGCGCCAGCACCTCTCTTTTCCTCTCCTTCAATGATACATCGCAAAGAACTGTTGTATATTTCCTCCCACCCATCTGCCTCTTTTCCAGTGTCCTTGCCAAGCGCCTAAACTGCTACAACGGCTGGGAGTATGACCAACGCTGGTTATTCTGTGACACGGCATTCAAAATTGCATCCTTTTCGGCGACAATGCCATTAATAACTGTTTCAGTCAGCTAAGGTACTGAGCATCACAGTAGTGCCCTTATAACTCACAGCGCCTTCTTAAAATTATAAACCATATGCCGAGACCACCAATAATCAGCACGAACACAAAAGAACACCAAGTATGAGTGCCACGAAATAACCATTAATGTTGCCGCCATCGCAGTAATGCTGTGTGATCGGATAGCAAGGCATAGTATAAAGTATAACGAGTCTACGAGAGACCTTGCAAAGAGTTGAAGCAGTAAACAGATATGTAGGGAAGATTGCCTTGTTTCAGGATGAATCTTCGTTTGTTTGCTTTCTTCTGTTCTCCCTCTTTCCTATTGATTCAAATATCTTCGACAAGGTATAGGGAAGAGGAGAGTAGAGAAAAGAAAGAAAGAAAGAAAGAGGGAAGCAGAAAGGGAGACTTGCGCGTAGAGGCACTTCGTACGACGGTTAATTCACGATAGATGTGCTGAGTATGAAAAGAATATTATGCAGGATTTTAGTAAAACCGTCAAGACACGAGACAAATGAAGGGAATATATAGAAAAAGAAAAGTCTGGATGCGAAGCAGCCGGTCAATCCTTCATAACAGACCCAGTTCTCAAGACGTGACCCAACGTGGCCAACAAATGATGTAAGAGGGCACCTTGACACCTCAAGACAGATCGAATCGGTCTCAAGCCAGGACAAACTGGTTACAAGCCAAGATTCCCACACCCAAGATTGGTACTACTAAGCGCTTTCATTGACATCTAAACCAAAACTGGTTAAGGATCTGAGCAGAGGGGCCAGGCCGACGACGTGGTGGGCCCAAAAGGTAACCAGGAAGGGCCCGAAAGGCGGACATTCTCCGGACCAGTGGGGCCAGAATTTCCATTCAATGCTGTAATACGGTCATTCACGAGGAGGTAGATGATGTTTGTGTTGAGCGCAATACAGGTAGAGATGGGGAAACGGATGTGAAGAAGTCTAGTCAAAAAGCGTTGTCGAGCGTACACGTGACTTAGTCACGCAGGACGTCCATCACGTGACCTATACACTTGAACTGCGTGATGGTATTCGTGCTGGTATTATAGTTATATCTACTAAAATGCACTTGGAGTCGTGATTACTTTACTTACCCCATAGATTTACTATCATGATAATATCACAACTCTCTCAAAAAAACAAAGTACATGCTACGGATTACTGTACGTCACATATTTCCCAGCCATTCCTCACTCTACCACACATCTCCGCTTAGCCAAGCTCGGGAATCCTTCCCTCCAACAATTTCAAGAGAAAACCTCGAATGCGAGGCAGCTTGCGAGGGCGAGGAAGAGGCTATAGCAGCCTAAAGATTAGCTGTTGATTGGATTGCATCCTGCAGAGACTAAGTAGAGACGGCTGATGAGTAAACTTTCGAAGGTTGAATGCCAGCTATAGGCAGTGATGTTGTGGTGAATCTCTCTAATAACACTAAGGGGGATTAGGTATTCAAATCCTATCACTCCCAAGCTCCCCCAGACCTCAAACTTCATCTCAACACGCAATCATCACCACAAAACCACAAAACCGAAAAACCAAAACGAGGAGAAGGATCCGAATTTCTCTACTCTAACTACCCAGCTTTTCCAATTCACCTCTCCCTAACACCCTATCCCCATTTCCCCCACCCTCCTTCTTCATACTGCACGAACTTCGTTCGTGCGTACTTCACGAAGCAGCAATAACAACCGGTCCCGCCACCGTAATATCATCCGTCAACTGTCCCGACGCCGGATTCGCACTACTAAGACTCAAATACGTGATTCCCATCAGATTCTGCGGAACCTCGCATCCACCACTACTGAATTCCGTAAATTGCGTACTGGCCTGATTGGTGAAGGCGCAAAACATGCTACTTCCTCCACCACCTCCAGTAGTACTAGTAGTACTAGCATTCGCCGTACTTCCTCGACCATCCATCTGTAGATTCAGAGTCTGACCCGCAGTGATGTTACCCGCGGGCGATGTCATGGTCAAGGTGGGAAACGGGGTGATTTTCAAGTTGGACCCGTCAGGGCAGGAGTCGATGAATCCAGCGAGGAGGGAGAAGACGGCGCGGATGTCGAGGGGGGTGTCGAAGGCGGCAGGGACGGCCATGGCTTTGGATGCGGTGCGGACGAAGGTTTGGTGACGCGCTTCGACGGTCACGATGCTGGCGGCTACGGAGAGGATGGCGGGGTTTTTGACGAGGGGGGCGGCGCCGAGGTAGCTTTTTGGTGCGTTAGTGTTTGCTTTGAATGGATGGTGAAGATACGTACGCTGAGATGCCGACGTTTTCGAGCACGCCTGCGGTAGCAACCATACCTGCGGCATTCGTGAAGCCGAATTTGTATTGGCAGGCTTGGACGGGCGCGGTGCCAGTGGCAGAGATTGCACTCAGTAGAGTGTCAACATGGACTTGCTCCGTGTTACCGATGGATATTAGATCATTGACTTGCTCTGTTTGAAGACCTAGAGCGATGAAGTCTTCGGCTGGGAACATAGCGAAGCCTTGTCGGTAGAATTCAGTCTCGAGGAATTCGGCTGTCAGAGCACTGTATGTGTGTTAGTAGTGTTGGTGAGTATAGAAGGGAGGCAAACTCACAATTGAAGGATATCAACATCGCCTAAGCCTGATGGTAATCCGGTTGCAGGGTCTTGTCTCCGCGCAAGATTTTGAACACTCCGATCATATGCCCCTCGCGCTTGATTGCTGAGTTTCGGGAGAGCAGGCAACGCAGATGATAGAACCGCAAAGCCGACCGTTGCCAGACCGTATATACACCTTAAACTCGGCATGATGACTGAGGTGATGTATGTTGATTATCGTAATAGACTGGATTGATCAATGTAGTCGAAGGGTATCTTAGGAAGAAGTCGCAACGAAAAAGTATAGATTATGAGCAGAAAAGATACCAGCTCTAACGTCGAAAGAATGACGATGAATTAGAAAAGAAAGTAGAAAAGGTTGTTGTAAACTGGCGTCGACCTGACGACGAAAGAATGGTAAAGAGGTATATCGCACTTGTCTTCCAAAGATCGAAAGCAGCCTGCGCTTGACGTAAAAAGGAACAAGGTAAAAGAGAGTGAGTGAATGGACGACTTAAAGGTACCAGTGGGAGAGTGGGCGCGCATAAGAACCGTCTGATCTTTAAAGCACGAACCCTGATTACGTATCCTGCCTTCTGATCCACGGCACTGACATTCGCCGGTTCTTGGCGAGGTGTTGGGGATTTTGGTCCTTCGAGGGTATCGCGCAGTGCTCCTGCTTGCAGGGAAGGTTGATCTTCCGAAAGCGACTTGTCCAGGTTCGTCTATAACGATTTCTCAAGAGCTTCCGTCTTGGCGGGACCTGAGATCCGCCAGTAGTGTTTTGAAGCAGTCCGGGATGTCGGAACATGCCTCTTTCGAGCGCAGAAGTGGAAGGTTAAAGAGAAGCAAGCTGGAGCAGGAGGCAACGTTGATTGGGCCATGATGATGTTACCTCGTTCGCTTGTTCCGAAAATCTCGCCTGTCCAGAAATGACCGGGGTGAGGTCGCAGGTCACGTCTCAGGATTGCTTCAGCTAGAGGGACCATGAACATCTGAAACAAGATCCGTGAATTGGCGGTGCTTTGCACAATAATGCACATTGAATGTCCGGTGGCTAGAAAGTCGATCACCAAAGGGAGCTGCTTCGAGCAGAGGATTGAATTGAGAGGAGGATGACTGATAGATAGACTGTCGATCGAATCATCTTGCAATCGGGATGCATAGAGAAGAGGTGCCCACGCGCCACTATGGCTAGAGTCTCAAGTATATATGTTTTCTACTATGGACTAGTAAAGATGCACATCGCTAAAGCAAGGAAGCTTGGGCAAGGTTAGAATATCTAGATGTTGTACCGCCTCCTCTGCATCACGTCCTTGACAACATACTTATCTCCATTGGTATTGGAAATCTCTCCTTCCCCAAACGTAACAAACGAAATTTGTATCAACTTTGGTCCTGCACTTCTTCGAGCAGATCATCCTCCATCCTCACGCCTCCAAATGTAGTGTGGACATCGTGCTCGGCATCCCGCGATTCGAACACAATCTTGCGAATGAATAATGAATCTGACAATTGAGGGCAGTGCCCCTAGTTGGATGGATATCAATTAGAGCGCATACGGGTTCAATGAGCGGATGGTAAGGCACCTGATTCGATTAGCATTCAGGTTTTCGTCAATTCCAGCGTAGAAACTTACGGAGGGCTCTTAGTCAGATCAGTCTTGAGAATGATAGGCACTCTGGTCATCTCTTTCACATCTTGAATATATTCTCCATCCTCTTCGCGAAGTGTGAAGTATTTAAGGTACCTCTCCTTAGCACTAAGTTTGGACTCGATAGGCTCGGGCGCAGGAACCTTGGAGTCTGAGCGGGTGCGGTGAAGATCCTTGGCCAAGCTATGTTTAGTAGGCGATGGCGGCACACTCTGGGTTGGGCGTTCAGCAAGAGATACACCAGCCATACTGTCGGTAAGGGTATCAGCGTCTTCTTCATCATCAAAGAGAGCATCTACATCATCAGTGGATATAGTGCCAGTCTCCATGTTCTTGCGCTGGGCTTCCTCATGCTCTTTCTTGGCTCGTTCAGCCACTGCAGCTTGCTTCGCCGCGGCAACAGCATTGGTAGCGCGCTGTGATCCTGGCTTGGGGCGCTCGTCTTCAGGAACGTAGGCAGATGAAGGTACACCCTTCTCCCAGTACAGCTCCAGAATGCGGGTCTCCTTGCGAAACTCGGCCTTCTTCAAGGGCAACTGGTCGCAATGAACACGCTTTTCAAACCCAAACTCGGGGATGAGAACATCGAAGGCTGATTCGTAAACACATAGAACAATACCTTCACTGATGAGGTCACCGCCAGCCTCTTCTCGCTTCCTATCCATGGTCCTGCATGCTTCAATATGCACGCTCTGTTCTTGGGCATTCTGGGCCGAATCCTTCTTCGTGTTACAGGATTCGGTGGTCTTGACAAGGTTGTCGGTATCTTCGTTGTACTCGATTCTACCCTCAGAGAGGACAGCTTCAAGTTGACGATGAACAATGATATCTGCATAACGTCGAGATGGGTTGGTGAAATGAGTGTACAATCCCGAGTTGAGAGCATAGTGTGGCAAAAGATGTTGCGGAGTGCGACCCATGATGCAGTACTTGGCGCGGGCCATGGTCTTGATAAGCAGAGTCTCCATTCCCTTGCGAAGGGGTGTGTCATCAACCTTGAAAAGGCTGTTCTGTAAAGTACCGCTACTAGTCGTGTCAATATCATAGCCAATTCTCGTCATACGTTCCGCAAAGGTTTGCAGTCTGCGGCCGTTAGGTGGTCCTTGCCGGCGGATGAGTGCCTTTTCAGGTAGGCCTTTTGCGATTGTCTGAGCAACGTAGGCATTTGCTTTGTGCATCAACTCTTCGATCAATTCGTGGGATGATGTAGAGTTGAAGATGTTCTGCTCAACTGGGATGTTTTCGTCATCCAGCTGATAGATGAGCCTTAGGGGAGCAATTGTCTCGCCATCAGATCCAAGACGAGCTTCACGGAACTTCTGTGTCACAGCCTGAAGTTGTTAGCCAAGGAATGTTGGATCCATACGAATACTTACATGTAGGATCTGAATATCTTTCAGCTCGACTCCTTCGAGCTTGGCATCCAGATGACCAGATAAAACAGCATCAACTTCCTTGTATGATAACTTGCCGGCACTCTTAATGATGCTCTTGCCTATCCAAGTTTCCTCTTCATGAACTCTACCAGTGTGTGAGTTGACTTTGAACACGACACTAACGGTGAGGCGATCTTGGCCGGGAATCAACGAACAGATATCGGAGGAGATCTTTGGTGGCAGCATGTTGCACGACCTGTTGATCAAGTAGACAGCAGTGCCTCGCTTCTTAGCCTCACGGTCGACGAGCGAGTTGGCCTTGATGAAATGCGCGACGTCCGCGATGTGGATTCCAATTTCGAGTTTGCCATCAGCTTCGGCTTTCACGTGGATAGCATCATCCAGTTCATTGGCACCGTTGGGATCGATCGTGAAGGTCTTCTCGTTACGGAAGTCTTTTCTGGAACTCATGGCCTCGGCATCCTCCTTTTCCAAAGACCACTCGTCGAGTCCGACACTGCGAGTGACGGCATCGGAGAAGTCATCTGAGGCAAAATTATTATCTCTGAGCAAGGCGTCAGTCTCGACTTTCAATTCACCCATCTTGCCTAGCTGCTCCACGAGTGTACCGAACGGATGCAGGGAGGTGATTGGCCATCTCTTGATACAAGCAACGAAGATTCTGTCAGCGTATTCTTGATGCTTCTCCACGAAGTCACGTGGGGCTTGCTCTGTCGGAATTGCGATGAGCGGCACACGTTTGTCAGTGGGCTTGAACCAAACAATCTTGGGCTTGTCTTGCTGTCGCTGCTCCTGATGACGATTAGTTCCGCCATCGCGAGCCTGGCGTTCGGCTTCTTGCTTCTCTTTGGTAGCTTGGCTGCTGGGCCGAAGGAGACCCAGAGTGCCCGAGAACATCTGGCCTGCAACACGCTCAATAACGGCGACGATGTGTCCAGCATACAGTGGCTTCTGCTCATCATTGACCTCTTCTTCCTCAACGAGCAAGAGACTTTGACCTTCGACCTCAACATCATCGTTTTTCTTCTGTGTAGGTCGCTGTCGCAGACTACCACGGCGTCTAACACCCCCTTCAGTGTTGTTCTGATCATCTCCATTCGTAGAGGTGTCGCGGTGAGATCTGTCATTGCCGCCACTCGTAGAGCTGCCTGTCCGCGTATCGGTGATATCCTTACGCTTCTTCTTTTCTTCTTTCTCGCGCTTCTGGCCCCAGACTTCATCCACATCCAGGAGTTCGACAGCAACAAGATCACCCTCCAAAGCTCGATTGCGATCCTTGCTTCCGCAGATGAAGATATCCGCATCAAGGAGACCGTCTTGAGTCGAGACATATGCGTCACTGCGATTTTTCTTGTTGACACGCAAAATACCGGAAACGAGCTGACCGTCGCCCAGAAGAGCTGGTAATGTGGCTTGCGGAAGATATGGTGTGAAGAGCGTCTTACGCTGCTGCTGTTGTTGCTGTGCAGACATCTGCCCGCCATGCTGACCACCGTGAATAGCACCATGCCCATTCATCTGAGCGGCCTGCAGCGCCTGAAGCTGGCCCATCTGTAATGGATTGAGTTGTTGACCAGGGTAGAGTGTTTGCTGCATTAGAGCCATCTGACCCTGTGGAAGCTGCACCAGTTGTGGCTGCGTTGGATATTGAAAGTTGCCAATAGAATTGACTGACTGGTTCATAGAACCACGAGCACGGTGACCAGGCTGAAAATTGGCCTGCTGTTGGGTCTGCTGGAAGTTGCCCATCGTAGCTTGTTGGCTTTGTTGATCTTGAGCTTGTGGGACCTGATTTCGCCAATTGCCCTCAAAGTTCCTGGATCCACTGCGATTGTGACCACTGGTACTGCTACCTCGGCGCTGGAACTCGCTGTTCTGATTCGAGTCGTTGCTCTGCTGTGGAGGAAATTGAAAGTTGCTTCCAGCACGTCCCGCGTTGGCACCACCACGTCCAACTGCCATACTTTGACTTCTGCCGTGGCCGTTGCCTCGACCCCGCTGACTCGATCCACTGCTTATATGATTGCCAGAGCCTTGAGCTTGTGCAGTCTTGTCGTCCGTAGGGCTATCATTTTCGGTACCGGTCGGAGCAGCTCCGGAAGCACCAGGAATGGGAAACTGGAAGCCTGAGGTGGTGCGTTTCTGTTGTGCAAGCTCAGCAGCCTTCTTGGCTTCCGGCAATGCCAAGGAATGGCGACGCTGATGACCACTGCCTGCTGGTGGAGCTCCACCTCGACCACCACGTCCCGAACTGCTATCTCGGTTGTGTCCTCCAAAATCACCAAAGTTCGAGCCCGAAGCACCCGAGGAAGGGGCCGGTGGTGGTCCCATGCCCATGTTCGGTAGTGCCGATTGATTACGGCGATGTGACATTGGCTGTGTAGGTGCACCCATTGGTGCATTCATCTGCTGCGGTTGCGGCTGCATCTGGTTGGGGAATTGAAATGCGTTGGGCTGTTGCATATTCTGCATCTGGTTCTGTAGCGGATTGAAGGCTGCGGATGGAGCTAGATGCTGTGTGGGCGGGATCATGCCCATATTGACATACTGCTGATGGGTAGCTTGAATTTGCTGCTGCTGTTGTTGAAGCAATTCTATCTGCTGTTGAATGGCGAGTTGTTCCACTGTCAAGGCAGTCATGGTTAGCAGCTACTAGACTTGATGACATTGGGTGGTGGAGCGGTTAATAATGGGCGATGTCAGATACGAATAGAGAGCGATCCAACTTACTGCCGGGTGAAGAAAACATGCTCATCAATGGTGTCAGCTCGGACGGGCTCCGCCGATGTGCAATATGCAATCGACGACCCGTCGGGCCATGAACACCGCCCTGAGGAGGTTGTTGTTGATTCTGCTCCATGGTGGGTGCTGTTGCACGTCTGGTGCTGATGAAGCTCTGACGAGGCTTTCTTGGCTGGCTGGCTGGGAGAAGTGGGCAGCAGTCAGAATGACGGTACTGGCTTGGATAGCCTCAAATGAAAAAGGAATGGCACGAAGATATGTAGCATCTATTCTATGCGATGCGATGCAATCAAAAGGAGGGAGTTTTCTCGACGATTCGAGCAGGTGAGTTGGGGATTGTGAGTGAGGATGATGATGTGATGAGGGAGAGAGGAGATGGAGTTCGTCGAGCAGGACCTGAAAGCGAGAGAGAGGAGAACGGGAAGGTCCCGCGGTCGCAGCCTCAGAGCCTGACGGGTAGCGGGTAGCGGGCTAGCGGATAGCGGGTAGAGCTAGTGGGCGGCTATTCGGGCCAGCTTTTCTCGGCCCGTCGTATCCGGCCCGACGGCGCTATGATCACCAGTCACGTGACAGTGATCGGCGGAGTTATCTTCTGCCGACTCAACCAGAAACTTGGGCGAGGAAATACAGGTACAGGTGAAATGCCCCTTTGCATTTCAACGTTCGATGCTGTCTTCAAAAACACCACGAATCTGTCTTCACTTTCAAAAGATGCCTGCTCAACTCGATCTATGTTGACACTTGTCTCTTGGGAATCCCTTCGATCCCCAATCTAATGTGTCGACATCATGCTTTCCTCTCCAGCCAGTCATGGCTCCTACCCTTCCCCGAGCAGCTCCTCGTCGAGCCCCAAGTCTCCCGTCGACTTCGACGTACGCTTCCAATTCAGAAACAGCGAAGACATCCACAATGAGATCCTAGCAGCAGCACAGCGTCAACATCAAAGGATTCGCAACGTAGCTTTACGCACAATCCAACTTGATGAGGAACGGTTGGCGCAATTACGCATATCTGAGGACGCTGTCTTGGAGGAAGAACGCGTTCGCATCAAGGAACAGCGCGCGTCAGATGAAAAACGATTAAGCAAAGCTCGAGAAAAGGCGAAAAAGATACCGGCTGTAGCAGCTTCACGCACAGAAGACAGCCCAATCCAGCCCAAAGGGACACCTGCTCCCACCCAAGCCAGACATGTTGTTCAGACTCCGCCCGCGCAACAGATATCAGTGCCGAAGGCGCCTACACCTCCGCCAGCTACTGTACAGCAACCTGAGCCCTCTGTCCTTGTTACGCCAACCCCTCCGACTTCCTTTCTCCCATCTCAGCTAGCGAGCAAACCTCAGCCCTCGGCCTCTGCAGCTCCAAAACCCGCACCTTTCGTAACTACAACCCAGTCGACGATACAGCAGCCCACTGCAGCGTCATCTCCAGTCAATGCCGTAAAGGCTATTCCAGCAAATACCGCAGAAGCTGTACCAAGCACTCAGTCTCACTTATTACCCCATGTCGACCGCTACGTCGAAATACATAAGACATTGAAGGAGCTCAGGAAATTCGTTTCACCCGAGGTACCAAGTAATGAGCAGACCAAAAAATTGAAGAAGAAGGCTGGCGAGATGCGAAGGACGATCAAGTCATCAATTGGCCAATTGACGGTTGGGAAGGGTGCCAACAGGTTGCCTGTAAGCTGCAAATGCTACATTTGTCAAGACATTTGTCAATGCTTTCTGATTTGCTGACTTCAACCAGTTGAATAGAATCAAAGACGTTCTACGCGAAGCACGAGATACCTTTCCAAGCCCTCCCATCGACCCCAGCACTGTCACCGTTTCCATTCCCCTACAAGCAGATGGCGTCCCCAATAACAATAACACCCTTCCGGTCCTCTATATATACGGTCTCAACGTGTTGGCTAAGATCATCGTCGCTCAGTTTCTAAGCGAAGCTGGGGTTGCTCCCGAAACAGCTGATCCCATTGGTATAATAGCCGTTTCTATATTTGCTCAAGGCGAATTCTGTTGGCGGGGACAGTCACTCATATCGATCTTAATGGCCAAATTTCGCATGGTCTGTCCCGTCCTCTTTGGTATACGCGGTAGTGAGAAGACGAATGAAGGTCGACGCAGACTCGGCTGGCAGCAGTTGGCAGACGAGGATGGAAATCCGATAGACGGCTGGATCAGTGATCAAGAGCACAACGCACGAATGACTGGTATGGGAGCTGGCTATGCCTCTATATCTCTTCGAGACTTCTCAAAAGCATCAATGAAGAATCCTTGGCCACCTACGAACTATTGGCACACTATGGCGAGCATCACCTCCACCCCTCCAGAACAGATGTCCGCTACGCAGTTTATAGTGCTGAAAGCTATGATTATGAACTACGAACAGCGCTTCCTGAGTTGCTACGGGAGTTGTGCGAAGGCTGCATTGAAGGTAGCAGTGATTGATTTTCCAGCGAAGTCGACGGAGAGGAACGCAGCAGTGTCTTCACTAAGGGTGCTGGCAGATAAGTTGAGAAGGGATACAGGTTTAGACTTGGAGCATTGACGAAGCTCGTCATGGACGATTTCGCAGTCAGACGGGTAATAGAGTGGCATCTTGATATATAGGAGTTCAGAAAGGAGGGCATGGCTTATAAGGCGCTCATCAGGTGTTCACTTGTGTACTAGATGGACTGGTGATAGCTCGTGCTTGGAGATGGCACGAAACGTTGTACGCGATGGATATACCCCGAGAGGCAATCAAATATGTACTACATCTCTTCTCAACAACCTTCACAATGGTTGATTTCATAGAGAGCACGGTAGGACGGGAGTAGGCTATCAATAACGGCGTCTCTGACTCCACCACCTGCGAGTCAAAGCACGATATCGCCTTCCTTACCCAATCTTAGAGAATATTCTAGCCGGCAAGTCGCTGTCTTCTCTGTACTGGAGTATTGTCATCGAGCTAGTGCAATCTCGTCGCTCTTAGTTTTTCATCCACGCAATACATGATCGTCTTCTTCATTCTCACCTTACACCTTTCGATGTACACCACTAGTCGTCTGTACAGAGAGAAACCATCATTCTTCAGTGTCGGCTGATGACAAAGCTGGGATTGGTTCTTGTACGCTACACGAAACTCGTCTTAAGACCTGCCAGATCTTTGTGTTTTAAGCCGAGCCCATGTGGGAAGTGTTACACT
>Ga0181467_100282_pt1 | contig 26382 bp, 28 predicted proteins | sample InSIn5gowninarea_2_FD_119079 | JGI IMG/M metagenome (GOLD analysis project Ga0181467, IMG submission 119079) | Clean room microbial communities from NASA Spacecraft Assembly Facility at Jet Propulsion Laboratory, Pasadena, California, USA -... ... | reverse complement strand
TTTTCTTCCACAAAACCACTCTCGGAAGCACCATCCACCGGTCGTCTACTGTATAAATGTAAGTTTCCGTTACCACGTTGCGGCATTACCATCAAACCCCAGCCGAAAGGAGTATGCCGTGCTCTCCAAACAGGAAACGACGTTTCAATGGTCCTTTCTGGGATATCTTCATCATTATTGATGTCCCAAAACTTGATGGTCTTGTCGAGTGAACAAGTGACAATCTTGCTTGGCTCAAATCGATTCCAATCTATGCCATAGATTTTTGTGTTGTGTGCCTCAATCGTCCTGGCTGGATATGCTCCCTTGCGATCGTCCCATATGTGTAGAAATTTATCATGTGAGCTTGCCACAACATGCTCATCTTGTCGATTCCATTTTACTTGCGTAGCACCAGCAAACCAATCAGAGAATGATATCACAGGCCTATCTGGAGTTCTGAGATCCCAGCAGTGAACGAAACTATCAACCGCACAAGTCGCGAGCTTATCCTTATGGTGTGCAGAAAAGTTGATATCGGTGATCGCTCGTGTATGGCCGTGTAGAACATATTCGATCGAATTACGCCATCCGCGAGCTTCCAAATTCCAAACTAATGCCTTTTGGTTTGATGTACTGGCAACCCAGTAGTCTCTGTCAGCGAAAGGCGACCACTGTACATCAGCTACTTCCCATGGAGTTCGATGTGGAAGAAAACGTGGCGGTGAATAAGGTGAGTCCAAGTCAATGATGTGAAGGCCTTCCTTCGAGCCAAGAACAACATCTCTGCCGCTCGGAGAAATTGACATGGATCCAGTAAGTTGATGTAGCTTGAAAGAGACATCCTTACCAAAGGTCTCATTTGAGATCGTAGACTCTTGACTAGTAAAACTCATGGTGGCCAGTAGAGCCTAAAACGGCATAGACGGTGTGTCTTTAATGGTTCCGTACCGTGCATAATCATCGTTATCGCGTAAAAGCAACCGGACCCAAAAGAAGGACGTTGGCCATCAAGAATTGTGTCAGCTCACTTTGGAACGTATTCGGTAGTGGATGCCTACAAAGGGTGTTCAATATAAAAAGCAGATGGGATTGGACATACTCTGCATCTGTCGCCTGATAATGGAGGGAAGTGAGGCTGCCGAAAGGATGCTTTGGGTGGTAACTGCTCTTGGAGCTCAGGCTTGGGAGGAAACATCCCAGTGTTTGCTCTGTTTGTGATCGGCACTACGTCAACCGGTCACCACTCGTGCATGCGTCAAGACGTCTGTATACAAACAATTTTACAGAAGTAACGATTGGGTGTAGTGGCACGAGAGAGCTGCCTATATTTTCTGAGAGTCTTGTCTTGTATCTGCTTTATCTGCGATCTCGAGCCTTCTTGAGAACTTTTCGATTGCGTCCTTCATCACAAGAAGTCAAAGCCTTTGTAGTGGGGCACTTCAATTTCTTGACTGCGCTGCTCAGCAGCTACCAGCGCTGAAGCTGACGTGGAAATGGCGTTGCCCAAGCGTATCATAAAAGAGACGGAGCGTCTGATGTCGGAGCCGTATGTACAAACCATCCACAATTGGCATCAGGAAGTAACACAACGACAGTGTACCTGGCATCAGCGCAATTCCTCATGAAGATAATTTGAGATACTTTGATGTCACCATAGATGGACCAGCATCCTCGCCATATGAAGGCAAATACACATGATCATATCATAAGCACATTAGGCTGACCAGTGGTAGGAGGCAAGTTCAGGGCGGAACTGTTTTTGCCGGACGACTATCCAATGACACCACCCAAGATTCGGTTCCTGACAAGGATATATCACCCTAACATCGACAAACTTGGAAGAATATGTCTTGACGTACTAAAAAGTGAGTGCGGTAATTCCTCATGGACCAACGGCTGACGAAGCATGATAGGCAATTGGTCTCCGGCACTTCAAATCAGAACCATACTTTTGTCTATACAGGCACTCTTAGGAGCTCCTAACCCAGATGATCCACTAGCGAACGACGTTGCCCAAAGATGGAAAGAGAACGAACCGGCAGCTATTCAGACGGCGAGAGAATGGACGAGAACTCACGCTATGGCATAGAAGAGCATAAGCTAGTAGCCTCATGATGTGGCCTCATGCAAATACAGTAAGAGGGTGTTCTGTGATGCTGAAATGCGGACGGTGTGAAGGACATATTCTTTTTGAGCATTGGTGGACTACGACGTGATGAATAGAGCATAAAGAAGCTCCTCCTGCATTGAGATGGGCTGGTCTATCTTCGAGTTGCGCATGGCCGAAGACAAGGTTGGTGTGCTGTTTCTGTGTTAACATGAATCTGATCGAATCAAATCCGTGATCATTGAGAGGTGTAGGTACCATGCTTCCAGCATATCTCAGCCACGACATTTCCTTCATGCTTTCACTCGAACACTTTTCACAACCTTGCTATTGCTGACCAACGACATTATCATTCCACACCTGCTTTTATCCGTTTACCCAAAATTCATACCTACGCTTTTTCCTCCCTCTTACTACTGCATGGAGCCCACTCCACGCTGGACTCGTTATACCTTTTCCGTGCTCCTTGACTATTGTTATGGCGCCAGTTGCTAGCCCTCTATCTCTCAAGAGGAAGTCGCAATGTTCACAATTGGCTGGCTCTTTCCCTGCAACTCCTGCAAAGAAACTGGAAGACACTAGACCGGCTGATTCAGACAAGCATGATGTCGAAGTATCAACACCATCGCCGTCAATACGAGAAAGAAGAGGAAGGCGCAATCTCACTAATGGTTCCTTTCAACTCCTATCAATATTTACCAAAAGCCTTCTTTTGCCGTTCGACCTCGACATTGAAAAAGGCTTTGATGTCTTGAAAGGCGACAGTCCCGATCGTTTGGAGGAAGCAAAGCAAGCTCTGACACCCGATTACAAGCGAATAAAGGTGACGGAAGAAAGAGAAAACGACAAGCCTGCTCAGACGCCAGACAATCCATCGAGAGGTATATCATTCGCAATGGCAACCCACATCATGGGCAGTTGCAGAGACTCAGAGATGGACCTTATGACTGCGCTGGCAATTACTTCACCTGAGAAAGATGCGACTCGAAAGATTCATGCCGAGTTTGCTACCCTCTATGAGCTTCCTGTTCCGGAGTCGTCACAGCATCCAACATTCTCTTCAAATCCTTTCGAATCAACCACCGATATCCCTCTTCTATCGACCTCTACCTGCATAGATGAGATACGACTTCACAATCCAAAATCTCGGCGTTCAGACGAGAGCAATGCGAGGACTCGCCAGGATAGTATTGAGAGAAAGAGAAGCTTCTTCGGGCTCGACTTCAAGACGCCAGCATCAGCAAAGAGTCGCAATGCTTTCAGTGTAGACGACTCTCCATTGCCCTTACCTCTGTCCACAGTTGCTACAGGTGGTTCATCCGCTCGAAGTTCTTCCTCTCCATCTACATTCGATTCAGCTCAGCCCAAGAATAGCGCGAGCACAACGAGCAGCCATGGTATCAGAAAGTTCTCTGATATGTTCAAAGCTAGAACAAGTATGGAAAGAAGCGAACCGTCATCCCCAACATGGTCGTCACGGATGTCTAGCGAGAGTCCCAACCTTGACAGACAAGACCTTGTAAGCCTAATCGATGTCGCTCTTGTTCTTCACTGACTTGACACGCAGGAACGATATGTTCGTCGAACTACCAACACCGCAACCTACGACCACGATCCAACAAGTCCATACCCACGTCACCCAAACACCGGTCGAGGATGGAAATCTCGGAACCTCAAGTGTACAACTTGCCTAGACGAAAGCTGTGCATGCTGTGGTCGTGTATGTTGTGCTTACCGCGCAGCTGTGTTGGCACTCGACATCCATTTAGAAGGCACATCAGGTCGGGCTCTAGCTCTGCAACGTATTCAAGAGATAACGAAGGTGTATCCGTACGGCAAAGAAGTACCTACATTCTTACAGTGTACTGCTGGTCTGATCGGAGATGGTTTGGGTTGCGGAAAGTTGGTTTGTCCTGACTGTTGCAGCATCTGTCCGGATGAGGCATGTGGCGATACTCAGTGTAGAAAGTGCAAGTCACAAATGTGGGAGGAATGTACCTGGCACAAAGGTATTTCATTTATCTAAAGGGCAATCCTAACGACATGGATGTGTGGCAGCAAGAAGGAGTTCCTGATCTGCTGTGGAATAACCAGAATGATGTATGATATGTCCGGTACAACTCTCAAGCTTCGGTTTCAGAACAAACCTCAATCGCCATTTGTAATGTAACATGATATCCTTGATGATCTCAGCTGCCTGAAGCTTAGTTCTGCTCGACTTACCTTTGGTTGATTCTTTCGAACTCCGATAACGGTGATTGTAATGAAGAGATCTGTTCTAGGCTTAGCTTCAAATGATTCAGATCGGGAGTGAGTCGTCCAAGTTAAGCTTCAAATAGCTGAGATCATCAAGGATGCCAGTATTGGAAATGGCCATCGTAGGATATTCAAGTAAGTGTAGCGAATCAGCATTCAACATTGACAGTGGAACATAAATGTTATGAAGAGTACCGCTGTTCCTCGCGAAGGTCGGACACAAGAAAAGCAAGGGTTGTTGGAACTGTGAGAAATGAATACTTGTAGTTGTTATTGAGAGACTCGCGCCTCTTGTTTACGAGCTAAATTTTGTGGTTTGCAAACCTGTCAGACTCAGTCCATCGATACCTCCCGTACAGAGCGGCCGAAGCCAGACCTCATGTATGGGTCAAAGATCATCACCACTCTCTGGCAAAGGCGCAAATGACAAGCCCGAAAGTCACGTCCCATGCCCTTTGCACTGTGGAGAATAAAAAGGTTTCACTCTAGGGTATCGAGGACGTTAAATCATCAGCCAGGTTGAAGATTCTGTGGCTCGTGTAAAGAGCTCAGAGAAGGACGTGTACTATAGAAATGATTCCATGGAGCTGTCATCTTCGTTAGCATGTTGCAAAAGGTAGGGCTAATTGTCAAACGTACTACTGTCGGTATCAAGAAGGAAGAGAACGTTAAGGTGGTGCACCAAAAATAACTGGAAGATTGGTGCCAAGACCGGACTGTTTTCGGCTAATCTACGGCACACACCTGCAATTCGTGACCTGTCGCAGTATCATGACTGTGATTGCGAAGTTCGTTCCGATAAACTGTAGATTCCACAACTTCAGGTACGCCTAAGATACAGTCAAGATGCGTACATACGACGACACTTTCTCCGGCACCAAGATCTACCCGGGCAAGGTTGGTTTCCCACGAGCGCAGCCACTCGAGCAAAAGAGGACCCGCAATGAATCTTTGCGAAATTGAAAAGCGATGGATAGAAACGAAATACTGACAGGTTGGTGATTGAATAGGGCAAGCTCTACGTCCGAGGTGACAGCAAGATCTTCCGATTCCAAAATGGCAAGACAGAGTCTCTTTTCCTGCAACGAAAGAACCCTCGAAGAATAGCATGGACCGTCCTATTCCGAAGACAACACAGAAAGGGTATCTCTGAGGTTCGTCAACCGTCCAACTGCCCCTCAATATTGCAGAGCCACAAGACAACCATGTTATCACGATCATAGGGTGGAATTAATCTAACATCATCTACAGGAAGTTGCCAAGAAGCGAACTCGACGAACTGTCAAGCACCAACGAGCCATTGTTGGTGCTTCCCTCGATGTTATCAAGGAGCGACGAAGTATGCGACCAGAAGCCCGTAGCGCTGCCCGACAACAGGCTATCAAGGAAGGAAAGGACAAGAAGGCTGAGGCTGAGGCCAAGAAGAAGGCTGAGAAGGCAAAGAGTGCTACCAAGCAGGCGTCTGGACAAGCACCAAAGATCTCGAAACAGCAGGCCAAGGGTGCACAGCAAAAGGTCGCTGCCAGAACGAAGTAGACATGGTGTGCAATGACGGGTGCAGGGTTGAGACTTATTCTACGACATCTTCGGCACGTTACAGCTGCGAATGAGGTGACGACGAACCGAATTTACTGGAAGGAGTGTGTCACGCGGAAATACTTTGTTGATCAGAGGCATGGACGAAGAGCGTGATTCTCTTGAAGATACAATGGAATCGCAGGGTGGCTCACGTTTCGAGATGAAATAACTTCAAACCTTCACAACGAACTCTTCAAGCCTGTTTGCTGCTTTGTCGGAATTTATCTGGATCAAATTCTGCGTATTTTGCAGAGTTATGCTGAGTGAGAGTAAGGCTCTATGTTCGGCATTGTATGCTTACTCCTTCGCTGTGAATTGCCTGTGTCCTTGGAGATTTCTGCTTCTTTATGAGGAGGGTGTGAGAAAGCGCACTGTACCTCAGGGTCAGGCCTATATACCCAATGTAACGTATATCATAAGTAGACATTGTCGATCGTTAGAAATGGGTTGTTGATTTTGTACTGTAGGCTCAGGAGCACTCCCAGATTGTTTTCGATCACGTGACTGACTTGATCTACAATTCTGGCTGTGGCAGTCATCGATCTGTAACACTTTTGTATACTCAGCATTGAGGACAGGGCATCATGTCGAGCTCACGTTGTTTGAGATGTGCATTTGATTCTCTCCGACCCACAAAGGTAGGTGTTGAATTTGCGCGTATACAAATTTGCTGACTCTCGCAGCGCATCAATCTTCAGACGCGGCCATTGCTACAAACTCGACATTACGCAGATGTGACCTCCGAAAGCCCTCAGGCCGAGCTATCCAATCCAAGTAGCTTACAGCAAAAAGCAACGAACCTACCTCCCCGAAGGTCAAATCCAAAATCCGAACTTGCAAGCATTCCAGATGCACCACCCAAACGAGCACCTCTTGCGAGCACCACAACCCCGGAGACGTCCAGCGAAGCATCAGCTGTGGTAGCTGTCGCATCATCGTCGAAGAGACCTGCAAAACCCATCCCTTCCAACGTCCTCGCAACCTACCGCAAGCCCCTCAAGCATGTTGGACCACAAATTCCGGTCGCTCAATTGCAGCTCCGCTCTTACAGCATCCGCAACCTCGAATTCTTTGCTGACTTCGCCATGCGCATCGCTCAATATCTAAAACTTCCTGCCACAGGGCCTCGACCATTGCCAAAACGGATTGAAAGATGGACGACATTAAGGAGTAATTTCGTGCATAAGAAGAGTCAAGAAAACTTTGAGAGAATCACACTGAGCAGAGAGATCATGATATATGCTGGACATAAGGATGTTGTTGAGGTTTGGTTAGCTTGTTTAAGGAAGTGGCAGTTTTATGGAGTAGGTATGAAGGCGAACGTTTGGGAATATGAAGGTTTAGGTAGGTTTCTCATCGACATGTGGTTTGTGTTCACAAAAATGCTGACTGATATTACAGATGTGGCGTCGAAAATGGATAAAGAACGTATCCAAGTGGAGGAGGAGCTAGACAAGAAGCTGGCTAACTTTGGCTGGAATAACAGTGCTGCAGGACAGAAGTCGATCAAAGATATGCTACGGAGACAGGGTGCCAACGTGCCTGGTAGTCCTATGACAGAGTTGAGAGATGAAATCAAAGGAGCAAAGAATATTGATTTGTTCAGGGACGTGCAATAAGATACTTGTGATAGAGGCACAATTCACTTTGATGTATAAACAGCATATTCAGGGGACGATGATGGATCATGAGCAATCCAGCAGCTTTCAAACTGCTTGAATTTTGCGCTGAGACACGTTTGGATAGAGGCTTGAGAGAACCACAGAGCCTGGACCTGTACAATCCCATCACTACCTACTTCATACATACTGCACACAATACACTGGCTGAGCAACAGCTCAAGCAGCCCAAGTCTACCTTTTGCCGAGCTCTTCAGGCAGTATAACACAACTTGTTTTCAACCGTTTTTCTATCTCATTCATTATAGTGCCCTCTGCGCTCATATTCATGCTGACCACCCAGTACGGTACATATAGTTACCACAACACTGAATAATAAACCTCAGAAACACAATCCGAAGATTTACCGAATGTGACCCCTAAACGCGTGCCTGAATCTCAAGCGCGATGCGGACTCGGGAACTTCTTGCTCAGCGCAGTCGCATCTTTACCACCCCATCAATCATCCACACTACAATACACGGACTGCACATACAAGCACACATAAATCCACCACAACCATCGTGTCGCATAGCCGTCTCAAAACCGCGATCCACCCACCCACGCATCCATCTGTCCAAACAACCAACACCCACCCCAAAAATGCTATCCTCCACCCTCTTCCGGCGCACAACCACAGCCCTCCCTGTCACAACGCGAGCGTTCTCCACCACGCACCCCCGCTCCCTAGCACGCATGACGCTCGTAGGCCGACTCGCCGCCGACCCCGAAGTCCTCGAAACAGCGAAAGGCGGCTCCCTAGTACGCTACGTCGTCGGCTCATCGTATGGACCGCGCGACAGCAGGCAGACCAGCTGGTTTCGCGTGACGAATTTCAGTGAGGTTGGGAGTAAACAGAGGGAATTTATTATGGGGTTGGGGAAGGGGTGAGTTTCGCATTGCTTTTGTGGAAGGTTTGTGGAAGTGAGGAGTGTGGGCTAATGTGTGTTTGTGTCAGGACGTTGGTTTATTTGGAGGCTGATGCTAAGATGCAGAGTTATGATGATCGGAATGGGGAGAAGCAGAACTCGTTGAATCTTGTGCAGACTAAGTTGGAGGTTATGAAGAGGCCTGTTGCTAGGGAGGAGGGGGAGGGAGAGGGTAATGGAGTGTTGGGGGTGTAGGTTGTTGAACAACGGTGAGATTGACTGAGTGGAAGGATTGGTGATTTCGTGTATATGTCTTATGATGCCCTGGACTGTCCAGGTGAGGTTAGTAATCGACTTGGGATCATGGAGGTTCGATTGTGTGTTGATATGGAAAGACGGATGCCACTCATATATAATTTCAGCGCTTTATACATTGTCTGTACTTTACATCTTGCGTGTACAGAACAGAAGCGCAACGAAGATAGCGTTTTGTGTGCCATGTTCATGTACATCGAGCACGGGATATGAAGGCAGAGGCGACCGGGATACTTTCCAATGGCTCTCTTCCTGTATATTTTGGACGATATATGTTAATATGGCTCGCGACTGCTGCTTCACCTTTTCCGGATTTTCAAACAGGCCATTATGGTCGTTCTTTGGTCTCAAAATTTCTAGCATCCGTATTGCAACACAGAACGCCGACGTTGTCCACTTTGCCGTTACCATGGATGAGTCCATATGCTTTCTGCTCAGCCAGATCTTACTGAAGTGAATCTTCATTGACACACGGCTGCGCAATAACGGCCAGAACAGCAAATTTGGACGTACTTCCTCTTTTGAACGCCCCTGGTGTTGTCACACAGATCACACCACAGTAAACATCACAAATACAACATGTCGCTTGAGATAGCTGGCTGTGGAGAAACCATCACAACGTGGATGATCACAATAACCTCTCTTTCTTGATGGACGTATGGGTTTCATCAGCTCGACACCGATTCATGCGACATATCGCTCTTCACCGCACAGGACGACAGCTGGAGTGTCTGATCACCTTACAGCTTTGAGCTACCCTTTGACTTAGCACCACCAACGACATTGCCGACAAAGGAGCCATTGATCTCGGAAAACTCCTGGATCTTGGTTTGCTTCACCTCGATGTTGTTCCTGATTCCCTTACTGCAAATCCCATCAGTGAAAACCGTCCAGATTTCGGTGCGAAAAGAAGGGAACACTCACAACATAGCCTTAAACTCATTCGTGCTTCCATGGGCACCCAAAGCCTTGTGGTCCTTGTACCTTTCAAAGAGCATAACCTTATTTGGTTCCTTCGGCCTCGTCATGGTGCAGTACGTTAGCACACCAGACTCATTCTCCTTGACCCACTCCGTATATTTTCTAAACATCACAAATCTTAGTCAGTACACACAACGAAGATCCGCATGAAACTCAAACTCAAACACACTCAAACCCAAAAACTCAAAAAACCAAAGCAAGTCCACAAACATAAGCACATAAATAACATACCTCAACACCTCAACAACCGCCTCCCGTCCACCCTCCTTACACGTAAACACAGCAACCATAACCACCGTCCCCTCCCCCGCCACCGTCCCCTCATTTCTACTCACAAACCCAGCAACAGGATACCAAACAACCAACTCACCCCCCCTACTCACCAACCCCTCCTCCTTCACCTTCTTCTCATAATCCTTGAACCATTTCTCAGACTGCTGTGTCGACAGCGCGTCTTTAGAGCTGTAGATCTCCATGCCGCCGATCAACGTGTCTTTTTCGTCTTGGGGGACGATTTGAAACGGTGCTTTGGGGCGAAGGGAGGGCAGGAAGTAGCTCCATGTTGTGCATTGGGATTTTGAGGTCTGGTAGTAGGATTGCGAGGCGGATGTTAGGGAGGAGAGGAGGGTTGTGCGGGATGATGGGGAGGTGGGGTGGATTGTGCAGAGGAGGGCTATGTTATGAGGGTCCATTATGTTGATTTTTAGGAGAGATATTGTGTGTTGTAAGATTGGAATGAGGTTTGGGATGAGAGGTACGGTTGTTTCAATACAGGTAGTGATGTAGTGGTACTCCGAATGGGAGTAAGTCGTGCCTCGGCTTGAAGGGTGTGGGTGGTGACCAATCAGATAGCGTTGTTTGCGGAGTAGTTCTTCAATGCTCTCGACTGTGTGGGTAGAGACTGTACAGTGACGCGGGTGTCAAGAGTACCTTTACAGTATCATTCATGTCGGACTTACTAGGTTGCTGTGAAGTCTTTCGAGGACGATGCGATTGCAGTCGTGGAATACAGATACCTAGGTACTACTTCTCGCAGCAGCATTCAGGCTATGCCACACCTCCTGTACAACTTTAAACCCAACCTCCCGTATCACCGCAATCTCAGCCTGTCTCCTCCTCGGATTGAGATCGTGCACAGCAGCATTCGAATCCCTATCAATCGCACCCGTCATCCCATCCGGTCCAAACACGAAAACCTCATCCGTCTGCCACGGCTCTTCTCCATTAACAAAATCAATCCATTTCGTGCGTAACATCCTGCCAACCCGTCTCGTTTCATCATTCACTTCCTCATCATACCCGCCGAATGTGCCGAGTAAATCCACAGCATGTCCGGCCATAGCTTTGTCCTTCGGCATGAACGGATTCGGCTCATCGTAGTAGTACTGGTATGCCTTTCCACCCGCTGCATTGACGTTCTTCGCGATCTGGTGTGGCCAAGCGCAGAAGCGGGCGTCTGCTAAAAAGTGCATTGCTGCTGTTCGTGCCGTTTCGTGATCTTCCTGGAGGCCGTCGATGCCATATACTTTTGCTAGTTTTTGTCCGGCTTCGATACCATTGACTTTGGTCTCGAAACAGGAGAGGATCTTTGTTGCAGTCATGCGTCTGAACATGCCTGTCCAGAGCATCTCTTCGTCGTGCGTGTCTCCGATGATGAGGCCTTTTAAGTTGCCGAAGACTCGCTTGTCGTCGGTCCAATCTTTGAAGTATGGTTCGTCCCATAGCCACATGCGAGTGATTGATAACTCCTCGAGCGTTGATAGGAGATCTTGCGCGTCTGCGCCGGGAACGGATGCTTCGGGTCCGAATTGTCCGGATTGGTTGCCTTTGTCGAAGGAGACGAGTTGGAGGTTGCCTTCGATTAGGCCGACGAGGCCGAAGCCGGCACGGTCTGGTTGGGGTGGTGAGGTGTATAGGCATCCGGACTGGAGGATTGCTCGAGCGATGTCTGGGCCTGAACCGGAGGCGAGGAGGGCGTGGGTATAGATTGCTCCAGCAGACTCGCCGAATACGGTGATGTTTGTCTGCAGAAACGTCAGTTTGATTTTTCAGAGGGAAAGGCGTTGCTTACTGGATCACCCCCAAACTTGTCAATATTCTTCTTGACCCACTTGAGGGCTGCTTTCTGGTCTTGAATTGCTAGGTTGACTTCGCCTTCACCGTTGCCGAATGAGAAGATGTTGAGTCTGTAGTGGATGGTTACAAGAATAATTGGCTTGCCGAGTTCGATTGATTGGGCTACTAGAGGACCAGCATCACCTAGACGTTGTTCTGCGTTGCCGTAAGCATGCACCATTGATCCTCCGTAGATCCACATGAGGACTGGCAAGTTCGTGGCATCTGTGGATGTTGGACAGGTCACATTGAGGTTGGTGCATTTGAGCTCGTCTTCGGCTGGCGTGGGGTCTTTCGGAATGTTCTTAGGTATCTGCATGAAGTCGCGGGTATCGAAGGGGATCTGAGGGCATCGTGGACCGAACTTTGTATACTCGGTAGTGTCGCCAGGGAATTGAACGGGTTCCGGTTTGGCGAATCGTTGTGAGATTGTTGCGAAGGGTATACCTCGAAAATGGACAATTTCACCAGCATAGCGTGAGTCTATCACTCCCTTCAACTTTGATCGCAGGTCTGTTGCTGCATTGTTATTGAGACTCAGCTGTTGCACGTTCGAGGTGACATCCGTTGTTGGTGCCGCTGCCATGGTTGATATGTATAGATGTGCTGAGTATGGCGTGGCAGAAGCTGTAAATGATGCTTCACAGTCAAATGAGCAGGAATCTCCAGAATCTCCAGAATCGATGCCGTCCTGAGACTACCCTTCTCTGTTTGCCGTAGACACATGACAAGCACATGGTGTTGTGGCCGGATGGAAGGTATGCGGGGAAGACTTCGTCAATTCGTCCGCGATCAATTCGAAGCTACACAGTGTTGACTAGTATCAATTTGTTCACGCCTTGCTATCCTTCAATGATCTATTGTTCATGACTTCTTACACATTCGGCAATATGGCATCAAGTAGGAGCATATGTGGTAGTACTGTTTGATCAGCAAATAGATGCGAGTATTGCCTATTTAGGAGGAAGCTAATGTATAAAATGGACATATAGAAATGGCCGGTCTTCAGTTTAGGCGATCGACTGACATGTCTTTGACTTACAGCTGTTAAACCTGTGTAGAGTTGCTGTTTGGCCTATTTCTCTAGCGAACCGAGGAATGTGTATTGATGTTCGAGGGGCTAGGAGTATAATTCTGTGTACAAGGGGGCTCGGCATGCCAGGCTATGGTGTAATTGATCTCACGTCAACCGCGGCCAGTATTGGATAGTGTGGAACAACCCATGAAGCACTGTGATTGCGAAGCACGTAGTCTTGTCTAACACTCACCTTCATAAACGATCGCTAAAAGTCTACATGGTTGACACTCAGTCCCAGGCTGCACGATCACCGTAGCAAACTCTCCCTTCCTTTGGGAGAATTCCCTCTGAGAAAAACCGCCTGATAACCTCAAACGTGCATTGACTTGGATTGACAGGCCCGGCACAATGACCTGGAGTATCCTGCGTGAGCACTACACTTCCTTCATGCATTTTGCTGTTGGCTATTGCATTTCTCAACGGTGTGACCGGATCAGCTGTGTTGCCAATGAACAGGATTGGCGATGCTCGCATGTCATAATCTGCTAGTTTCGATTCGAAGGGGCCTGTGAAGCGGTTATGTTCGGCGGGACGGAGGGAGGCTGGCCAGTGTTGGCATGCAAATGTGATGGCAGCCCAATGAGGGCCAGCGATCAAGGATTGGTTCTTGAGGGTTGAGAGTCTGGTGTGCCAGTCAGATTTCGTTAGGGAGAGGGGGTGACCGTCACCACAGAGGATTGAGATAGCGCCTTCTACGGCTCCAGGGAAGTCGGGTGGGTAGGGAAGGGTGTCGTTATTGAGCTTCAAAGTGGTCTCTGGTTCGTTATCTGTCTTTTTCGGTGGTTTAGGCTCGGGAATTGGATCTTGTGGTATATCCAGGTGGCGGAGGTATTTGATCATGGAGGTTCCGTTGTTATTGAGGAGATCGTGAGCAACTCTTGCTACATTGGGCCAGAAATACAAAGGGGCATAGGAGGCGCCATGGATGAGATTAGTCATGTCAGCATATGTAACTATGTCGGCTCCTCCGTCATGAACGACCGAAAGAGGGTTCTCCTGGAGGTGTTGCAGCAATTTGGTCATCTTAGCTTCGAGGTCCAATATATTCTTAGTATTGGAATCGAAGAGAGCACATTTGTGTCCAGCGTGAAAGCAGGCGTAGTAGAACCAATGCAAGTTTTTGTCGTTGTCAAATAGATTAGAAAGCCAGCCCGTTGCGGTATAGTCGGATGGATCAACGTTACCGTCCAGAGTCATACGACCAATGCGATGAGGGAACATAGATGCGAAGGTATTCCCAAGATATGTGCCATACGAGAAGCCCCAATAATTCAGCAGAGCCGGCTTCTTCGGCTTCGAGAAGATCTGCTGGTTGTTCAGTTCTGCAGAATCTGCGCTGCTCGTCATCACTCCTTCCTCGTCAAGTGCATCGATAATAGCGACAACATCGTGGGCCGTTAAGGCGGTGGTGACGAATTGTCGCATATCAGTGCCATCCTCGAACTTACCAATCCGCGATTGAGCACACAGGTTGCCAAAGCTCTCATATGACGCCCACTGAACATTCAAAGCATTATCCGACGAGTCAAGCTGTCCCATGGCCCAATTCCGATACTGCCAGGTTTGCTCCTCCCATTCACTACCAAAACACGATACCGATGGAGTCGTATGATGTACCCCTCTAGGATCCCAGGAGATGATCTCGAAATGCCTGTCTTCGCTATCAATGATTGCATCTCGCATGCCATAACCGTCCCAAATGACCTCGTCCACACCCGAACCGCCTGGACCGCCAGGATTGACGAGAATTGAGCCACCAAACGTCGGATCATCACGTGGCACAGTTGCCGGTACTCTTGTTAGTGCCAGGGCAACAGTATGGGGATTTGACAAGTTCGTCCAGTCAAGCGGTACTTGCAACCTAGCACATTGATACGAATCGTAGCAGTCGTGCCAGCACAGCTCGCTTGATGGAACGACTTCCGACCAGTTGAAGCCTGTGATCTCGTTTGTCCTAAGACGTTGGGGCTGAAAGAACATTTGACTGGAGTAAACTGCGGTGATGGTGGTCAGGAAATGCAAAAGCACTCCTAGTAAACGACTTGGGTTCATGATTAGGTGAAAGATGTTGGAGCGCCCAGAGGAAGATATAAAGCACAAAACGGGTTTCACTGAGACTAAGGATGTAATTGCATTTGCTGCTCAGCCTGTAGATGGACTTATCTGATTATTGTTCGATGCTTGAGACACCACATCAACATTTCAAAAGTAAACTGTTGTATTAGCGGCTGCATGTAGAAGGATTGAAGGAATTGGTTCTAGCAGGTGATATACCTATCGACCTCGGGTGCTCGTACAGTATATGGAGCACATCATTCCTATTGTATAATCATTTCCTGACCGTTACTTTGAATCATGTGGTTATGTCTCCACCTTCACGTGCGAGGGGGATTTGAGGCACCGGTGTTGTTGCCTCAGGCGTGTAAGCGCGTCATCACGCGTTGACCACTTTACACGCTTCCAACACTTTCTTCTGTCGCTCTTTCCTCGACAATTAATGTCTTCCTCACCACAGGCGTACATAGCTTCCTCGCCCATCGTAGCCGGTCGCAGGAAAAGGTCGCACTTCACCTTCAAGCATCTCAACCTCCTTAGTCAGGCTTCGACGAATTGCCCGCTACGATGCATAGCACTTATCGACTACGATGCCTTCTACGCGCAGTGTGAAATGGTCAGGCTAGGTGTGGCAGAGGACCAGCCCTTGGCAGTACAGCAATGGCAAGGATTGATCGCAATCAACTATCCGGCGCGAGAGTTTGGTCTCACTCGGTTTGTGACTATCGCGGAAGCAAAACAAAAGTGTCCCCAGATCATATGTCAGCATGTTGCAACCTGGAGGGAAGGCGATGATAAGTGGGCATACCGAGATGATTCTTTCGAGCACATACACACAGACAAGGTCTCTCTCGATTCGTACAGGCTGGAAAGTCGGAAGAGTTTGGCCTTGGTGAAAGAAATTCTGCCTGCGCCACCAGCTCAGAGAGTTGAAAAGGCTAGTATTGATGAAGTCTTTCTAGATCTGTCTGTGCAAATACATGGCATCCTCCTTGAACGGTATCCAGAATTGAGAAATGCACCATATGATGATCTTACTGAGTACTTGCCGTTACCTCCGACCACTGCACTTGACTGGGAAGCTGATGGTCTGGTCGACTTGGACGATGATCAGACAGAAGACGAGGATCCTGACTGGGACGACGTGGTAATGAACATTGGCTCGGAGATCGTGCGAGGTGTTCGCAAGACCATCAAAGAAAGACTTAAGTACACATGCTCAGCAGGCATAGCGAGAAACAAGATGATGGCTAAGCTAGGTGCAGGATACAAGAAACCGAACCAGCAGACTATTGTCAGAAATCGGGCAGTTCAACATTTTCTTTCGGGCTTCAAATTTACCAAAATTCGCAATCTTGGTGGCAAACTGGGCGAACAGGTCGCTGAGGCATTTGGTACAGAAGAAGTGAAAGAGCTATTGAAGGTGCCATTGGAGACGCTAAAGTCCAAGTTTGGAGCTGATACCGGTACCTGGATCCATGGCATTGTTCGAGGCGAAGATACCAGCGAGGTCAACTCACGTACGCAAATCAAATCGATGTTATCTGCTAAGTCATTTCGACCAACCATCAATAGCTTTGAGCAAGCAGTCAAGTGGCTGCGCATCTTCACCAGCGATATATATTCGCGTCTTGTAGAAGAAGGTGTTACTGAAAACAAACGCCGACCGAAGACAATGAACCTGCATCACCGACAAGGTGGGCAGATGAGATCCAAGCAACTGCCTATTCCACAGGGCAGGAAGATCGATATCGATATGCTCTTCGATTTGGCGAAACATCTATTGCAGATGGTCATTGCGGATGGCAAAGCGTGGCCATGTGCTAACCTTTCACTAAGCGTCGGTGGCTTTGAGGATGGCGTTACTGGTAACAAAGGCATAGGCAGCTTCCTTGTGCGAGGGGAAGAAGCCAGAGCGCTAGAGCAATCTCCTCGAAGCACTATTATCGGCAGCGTGCAGGAAGATGACAGGCCTACAAAGCGGCGAAAGCTGGATGACGATTCGAGAATAGGTCGCTTCTTCAAGTCTGAGAGCACGGGTGACCTGGATCTGGACGAAGAAGAGCTCCTGAAAGTCGATGATAAGCCTGAAGGCGAAGCCGTTGTTGCGGATGTTACCGCACCAGACCCCTTATTTGGTCAGCCAGATATCTCTACATTCTGCTGCAAGGACTGCCAGAAAGCTATACCAGAGATGCAGAGAGACGAACACCAGGACTGGCACTTTGCGAAAAACCTGCAAGCAGGAGATAGATCTTCAATAAGTGGTCCGACCAACAGCAGACCTCCAGACTCAAGTATGGTAAAGCTGAAGCGAGGAGGCGGCTTCAAGTCAAGAGGGAGAGGTGGCAAACCTGAGAAAGGCCAAAGCCGTCTGGCTTTCGGCTGACCAAGTTCCGTACCAGCTTAGGCAGTTTGGTCGGCGTACTCTTTGTTGAAAGCCCTCCCAATGACCATTCTCCTGACTTCACTTGTGCCCGCTCCGATTTCGTAGAGCTTAGCATCTCTCATAAGCCGGCCAGCAGGGACTTCATTGACATAACCAGTGCCACCCATGAGCTGGATAGCGTCCATGCCGCATTCTGTGGCTCTTTCTGCAGCGTACAAGATGGCTCCTGCACAATCTTGTGTTTTGACGAAGCCTTCTTCATCAACCTTTCTTGCGGTCTCGTATGTGTATGCGCGTGCAGTCTGTAGCTTGGTGTACATATCTGCCATCTTGCCCTGAATGAGCTGGTTATGGGCGATTGGCTGACCGAATTGCTTTCGCTGATGCACATACGGCAGCGTCAAATCCAAGCAAGCTTGCATAATGCCCAGTGGTCCGGCACTAAGCACAAGTCTTTCGAGGTCTAAACCTTCCATAAGTACTCTTACACCCCTGTTAACCTCTCCAAGTACATTCTCGTCAGGCACGAAGACATCCTCGAAGACTAGCTCACCAGTATTCGAGCCTCTCATGCCCAGCTTGTCAAGCTTTTTGGCGACCGAGAAGCCTTTAGTGTCAGTCTCCAGAATGAATGCTGTCATGCCCTTGCTCTTCGCTTCAGGATCCGTTTTCGCGTAAAGAACGATATAATGCGCGTCTGGCCCGTTTGTAATCCACATCTTTGTTCCATTAATCAAATACCCACCATCTACCTTCTTCGCAGTGCTTTTCATGCTAACCACGTCACTTCCGGCTGAATGCTCGCTCATCGCTAATGCACCGATCTTCTCCCCACTTACCAGCCCTGGCAAGTATCGCTTCTTCTGGTCTTCATTCCCATTCAGACAAATCTGATTTATACACAGCTGACTGTGCGCGGCATAACTCAGCCCAATACTTCCACTCGCCCTTGATATCTCTTCCAGTATTACACAATGTGCCTGATAACCCATACCTAGGCCACCATGTTCTTCTGCAGCGGTCACACCAAGCAGTCCTGCTTCGCCAAATTTCTGCCACATTTCATTTGGGAACTCATTGCTAGAATCGGTCCGTGCAGCAACCTCTTCGGGGATTTCACGGCGTGTAAATTCTTGAACACGTTCGCGGAGCTCGTAAAGATCAGCAGTGGTTGGTGGAGTGAAGCCAGGTGGGTGTTTGGAGGATGTTGAAGCAAGCCGTATTGATATCGTGGACAGGGTAGGTGCATTAAGGTTGGATCTGCGGAGGGAGGTGCGGACGAAGGACTGGAGATGTCCTCGGAGTGGTGTAGCCATTATTGAGAACAATTCTGACTTCATTTGAGCACTGAAAGAGAGTGTTTGATCTCGACTTCCAGGATTACTTTGGTCTTCTGCTATAAAAGTCAAGGTCAAGAAGAAGCTAGTACAACTTGTAGAGCCACTTGGCGCAAGTGTTCCGCAGTCGTTACTACCCCAAGATTCCCGAACGCCTCGGCACGCTTATTACCGGTTAGACACCGTACTAGCAGATGCGATGTTACATGCAGCGTACCTTGCAGTTGCGCCTTGTCAAGCAATTAAATCTTAGTTGAGCCCGCTGCTGGTCTCGAGGTAGTGAAAGCTGAAAAGGTGCTCTGTCTTTGTTATGGCGTCCCTCAGAAGTGCACCATCCACCACCATGTTACGCAGCCTACGGACGGCATTGAGGCAGCATCCTCCTGCCCTGCCACCAAGCCACAGCTCACGACAACACGTACGATGTATAGCAAACTTCACAGATCCTCGACATGCGAAACAGATATCTCTGTTGCCTACTGTTGTGGATAAATCAAGTCAGGAGTACAAAGACAATGTTACCTCACTTGAGGCTGTCATGCAAAAATATCACGACCTACACCAAAAGATCTCACAAGGAGGGTCGGAAAAAGCACGACAGAAGCATATCGAGAGGGGAAAGATGCTTGCCCGCGATCGTATTACAGCTCTTCTCGATCCTGGCGCGCCCTTTCTTGAGCTCTCACCACTCGCGGCGCATGAAGTGTATGGTGAGGACATTCCTGCTGCCGGTGTGGTTACTGGCGTTGGCACGGTCGAGGGTGTCACTTGCATGATCCTCGCAAACGATGCCACGGTCAAGGGAGGTACATATTACCCATTGACAATTAAGAAACACGTCAGAGCTCAAGAAATTGCACGCCAGAACAGGTTACCATGCATATACTTGGTCGACTCAGGCGGCGCGAATCTACCTAACCAAGCGGATGTGTTCCCGGACCGCGACCACTTCGGAAGGATTTTCTACAACCAGGCGAGAATGAGCTCAGTCGGCATACCACAGATTTCAGTTGTCATGGGACCGTGTACGGCTGGTGGTGCATATGTGCCTGCGATGAGTGATGAGAACATCATCGTGCAAAACCAGGGCACGATCTTCCTCGCAGGACCTCCGCTAGTGAAAGCTGCCACCGGTGAGGTGGTTTCAGCCGAAGACCTCGGTGGTGGCCAATTGCACAGCTCAGTCTCGGGCGTCACAGATTATCTGGCTGTCAACGACGAGCATGCGATTGTATTAGCTAGACGTTCTATTGCCAATCTCAACTACCCAAAGGAGCAACCAGCGCCCTATGAGGTCAAGGAACCTCTACATGATCCAAGTGAGCTGGCCGGCATTGTCGGCACTAACCTTAAGAAGCAAATTCCAATGCATGAAGTCATTGCCAGAATCGTCGATGGCAGCGAGTTCTCCGAATTCAAAAAGGATTATGGCACTACATTAATCACTGGCTTTGCAAAGATTCATGGGTACCCAGTTGGCATAATCGGAAACAACGGTATTTTGTTCTCCGAGTCATCACTGAAAGGAGCTCACTTCATCGAGTTGTGCTGCCAAAGAAACATTCCTCTTGTCTTCCTTCAGAATATTACCGGATTTATGGTTGGGTCGGAAGCTGAAAAGGGAGGGATTGCCAAAAACGGAGCGAAGTTGGTCACTGCAGTTGCATGCGCAGATGTACCCAAGTTCACCGTTGTTGTTGGGTCGAGTGCTGGGGCTGGAAACTACGGTATGTGTGGTCGGGCATACTCGCCTCGATTCCTGTGGATGTGGCCGAACGCCAAGATCGGGGTCATGGGCGCCGATCAGCTCACCGCAGTGATGGAGACTGTAGGCAAATCCGTCGACCCTGCGCTGCGCGACCGCATTGAACGTGAAAGTGATGCTACCTTTGCATCTGCCCGCCTGTGGGACGATGGGGTTATTCATCCCGCGCAGACGAGACATATGCTAGGCATGGGTCTCAAAGCTGCACTGGGAGGTAGCACTGAAAAGCAAAATACCAAATTTGGCGTTTTCAGAATGTGAAGCCCCATCTTGCAGGAGTTGTGTCAAAATTTCAGCGCGAACACCGCCAATTCTGGCAGATCGAGATACCACCTATTCCACGCCTTGAAACAAAACAAGGTGCCTCATTCGCCAATATCGAAGAACAATGCCCGGTGTACCATTAGCGTGAGCTGGCCAGTCTATATCCCCTGTTGGTACAAATCAATGAAAGTCTCGTGAAACATGCCCGTCACTTTTGTCAACACGGCCTTCCAGTGTCGCCGTTCACAGAATCACGCATCTGTCGCGATTACGACGCTTGCGTTTGTCATTCCGGTTAGGCCTCGAGGCCTTCTGCTGGGCACGCTGCTGCTCGTACATCTGCGACCTCGCGCTGTCTTTCTGAAGAATTTGTCGACACAGATTCAGGAAAACCTCGTCGACATTGGTGCGGCGGCGAGCAGAAGTCTCGAAATAGGGTTTCTGACCCCAGGATTGTGCTAGTTGGAAGGCCCTGGCTCGAGGAACTGCTCGGTCTTCCTCCATGTCCGATTTGTTACCGACCACAACCAGTGGGATGTCGTCGTCCTCCTTGATGCGGCTAATCTGTTCTCGTAACTCGGCCAGCTCGTAGAATGAATTCATGTTGGTGATAGAAAAGACCAGGAGGAAGCCTTGGCCTTGTTTCATATAGAGCTCTCGCATGGCGGTGAACTGTTCTGTTCCTGCTGTGTCGAGACTAGTAGAATTAGCTTACAGCTCAGGTCGTGAGAGAAAGCATGCTGTAGTACAGTACTTACATCTCAAGCACCACCTGTCTTCCTGTTCACGAAGCAATGATCAGCGAGGAGTTCATGAATCGAGGAGACGTACCATACCATCCACGTTGATCACCTTTCGATACGAGTCTTCAATGGTTGGGTCATAGCTCTCTATCCACACATTCTGTACAAATTGGGCGGTGAGACAGGACTTGCCAACACCACCAGCACCCAGTACAACAATGTTGTGTTCGCGTCGGTTGCTGGTCATTGTCAACGGCCGCCTCCAAGCTCAGCTAGTGGTAAATTTACCTTGACTGATAATTGTTATAACTCATGACGATTTCTCGTCGGTGGACGCACGCAACCACTATCGAGGTGGTGCCATTCAATGCTGACTTGCCCTTCTCAACTCCTTGGTTGGAGTAATCCTCTGAGACCGCAAGAACCAAATTTTCGAGGTGGTGATGGTGCCTTCCCGTTTTCGAGAGTGCGCGTCACAAAATATAAATTGGTCAACTCACTTTCTGAAGCTTAGATTGAGTTTTGTGGGCAGCAGTCAAATTAGTGATCTGGTTGTCGACTGTGTGTGGTTGCGGTACGGGCCACTAGCCAGATGAAGGGTTGCGCTCAAGAATCTGACAATATCTGATCTACAGTACAACAGCACGATACCACTGGCTGAGACCAGATCCAGTCAAGGCGACGAGTCTTGTCTGTGTGTCTGTCTATATATCCAGGGCATGTATGGTACCCTATCAATTGCAGCCGTCGTCCCTGCCATCTAGTCCAGGATGATCAACTCATGATGTTGGGTAGTGCAGCTGTCATCAAACTCTTTCGCCAGACAAGCTCTGCTTTAGGGACCCTGGTCAACGGTCTACTGTGCAGTTGGTTGACACACGTCCAATTGCTTTCTTCTGCGGACTTTCTCCGACCTCCACCGAGCGCTGGCTGGTCGGTTCTATCTCACGGCGGCAGATGCTGGTCTCCCCGGCTGGCTCCAAGTAGGCATCCACCCGACCACCTTCCCGGCTCAGTGTTAGACTCGCAATTATTTACTGTGGAAAAACACTCCATTGGCGACCCTCAATGCTGGAACGCCATTAAATCAGTTGTTCTTTTTTCGAGGCTCCATTGCTTGATGCGTTTGGACGTCAATTTACTATCGCTGCAACCGATGCAACCTGACTTGCATTCTCGGTCACGCGGAGTTGCATCGGAAATGATGGTGTGGGAGGGATATGATGTCAACTGCTTCAATTCATGGCATGTTTCTCAAGAGCAGCTAATGTGCCTCTTTATCTTAGTCCAGCCAATGCCTCTTTGCATCATGTACAGCATGCATGTACTGTATTTTGGATGTCGATGCGCACCAGTTCCTGCACAGCAAATAGGCACTGCAGATAATTGGCCAACCATGGCTGATTAGTGTTCCCATCCTTCATCCAGGCTCCTCTCTACTCGCAGATATCACTGCCGGCACTCTTCCACTGGACGATGCATGCTCTAGGGTAAAGGACTTTGTGCTTCTAAACCCCCTGGTCCTAGTGACGACAGCGGCGAGGATCCTGAACAACAAACAATCACGAAAGTCCTGCAGGTACAGACGACATGCATTCCTATCTGTGTTCCGCGTGGCTGTCGGGGATCTTACTCTGGGAGTTAAATCGAGCACCAGGCATCCTTTTATTGATCACCACTGACGTCGGTCATCCCCTAATGGTCAACACCAAATCTTTCGAGAACCAAACGATCGGAAATCGATCTTTTTAGCTTTGTTGGAGATTAACCACACGCCCTCGATTCAGGCATTGTAACCGACGAGTATTGAATGCTATTGTGTTTCGACGCGTGTCCCGTGTCCTTGGTTGACGGATATGCATCTCTTAGGCAAATCAGGTCCACCATGAGCCATGGCTGCTTCACTTCTGCAATGGTAGCCTTCAATTCCATTAACCATCTGAGCCTGAACTCTTCCACAGGGATAACCAGGTATCCGGATTGTGTCTGGAAAGCACCGAAACGAGACCCGGGACAACACGATATGAGACATCATTCAACCAGCTTGTGCTGACTTTTAACGGAACACTCTCTGACAGATTGAGATTTCTTGAGCGACAACTGCATATTCGTTACCATTAGATGTATGGTTTTCCACAACAAACTCTGTATCAGGTACATTACAACTAAACCTGATCAACCCTTTCCTACTATTGGTATAAACCACGGCCACGTGTGTTTGAAACACGCGTTAGATGAAGCATAAAACAATGGACTGTTCTATCGGCACAAACAAACACTCTTGTTGATTCTACAAGTATACACAATAGCCGTAACACCAAACGTGCCACATGCACACTGTTAAAGAGCCTGCATCAGAAGCGCAAAGCCACCTGTCCCATTGCTCAAAAGGATCAGCCACATATCTCATAGGGCTTGATCTCGTATTAACCAGATTAGAAAGCCGATACATGTTCATGCAGGCAACAAGCTGTTTCCAGAAAGTTGGTGAAACTCTTAGGCCGGAGATTTTGAAAAGGAATTGCCCTTGAGTTGCAGAAGTTTACGCTTCCCCTTTTCAGCTCCATTGACATCATTACCGTAGTAGGGTCAACGAAACATTTACTGCAACGAGAACTGACATCGCCGACTTTAGTTGATTCGACATTCCGTAGTCAAGATCGAAGTTCAGTAAGTTCTACGTTCTCGTTGATTACGAAGCCATGCATGTCGATCAACCATGACGGGAACCAAAGTCGGAACCAATTCAACAATCTCTATGTCCAAACCATTAGGATGCATTGAATGATATGAGAGTGTGTGAGACACGTCGCAATCGCAAGCAGAAACCCAGCTATTAGCATAGATGCTTACACTCGACTAGCATCTTGTTAGACACCGTTCAACAATTCTTGACACAAAGATACTTTCATCTTGGGATCCAAAGGATTTATGAAACCTTGCCAGCCTCGCAGTGCACAGAGATATATAACATACCACAGTCAAGAGTGGATCGAAGATTACCAGAAGAACAGACACGTTCAATTCTGATCTGTACCTACTTCACTTCATTAGTGGTCCAACCTCAGATTTCATCAGTCCTACGCTCATCTCTAAGACTGTGACCAGGCGTTAAATGAGCCTCTTTGCGGTGATGACTAGATCGAGCACATTCTCAATGGTGAGACGAAACTCCTTCTTCTAACATTACCTAGACAGGATGATAATCAGGTTCATGCCATATGTGGCCGACGCTTACGACAAAACAATCTCGAATCACTCGACCATGACAGGATACGTACTTATCTCTTCCTCTCCACCAAGTCGTCACTCGAGAGCACGAGCCATTGACACTGAATGAGCAATCCATCTAGTAGTAGGTGTCACGTCACCCTTCCAAAAACGACAACGTGAGCTATGCCCGCTTGTTCTCCCTATTCGAGATTAAAAACTATAGTGAAACAAATACGACTATCTGGAGCTTAACTTTGACCATAACGATCAAAGTTCAAAAAAGCTGTATATGTATACCTTCTAACCACAGTCTGAAAGCTCGTGCTCCTTTCGTGCCAATCTTTCCCTGCACGCTGACTAGAGGTTACATCACTCAAGCCATGGAGCAAATACAGCTCAACCGACATCGTACTCCTTAAGAGAAGGACTACTCCATGGAAGAATACTCCTAGAGGAAATTAACAGCAAGTCCTTCCACCAACGACTCCACAGGATGATATGTATCTACAGTATATACATCTCCTCTCTCATATCGCCGTTGCAGATGGGCCCGTTAATTCAGTCCTTGCAGACACGTCGAGTATTTATCAAAACATATACCAGAACGCGACTCCGCCGGTGTGTCTCATACCCTAGCCGAAGAGAAGACGTCTCAGCAAGGAAAGGTGTGGTTGATATTGTCTAAAGGCAGGCCTGAATGCAGACATACAGTAACATGCTTTCTACCAATCTATCTAATACTGGGGAACACCGAGCGCGGAATATGAGATATGCTCGTCGATCTACGCATAGATACGTAGAAACTTAGATGCGTAAATGAATACGTACATACTTGAACCATGGAGAGAAAAGGGTGTTCTATCTTACAGTACTTCCGCGTTCACGTCTATCCATCTACGTATCATACAATCCTATGCCGTCCCAGATCTGTTCTTCTAAAGAAGGGCTATACTAAGTAAGCTAAGCTGAGCTGAGTGGGTATCATCATAACAAATCATTACACATGACAAAAACATCCATATCAATCATGTCTGTCAAATCAATATCGATATCAACACCCCATACCATGACCAGGCTGATATAACATTCGGATCTAATCTTTTACAGACTTCGAGTCATCCATCCGTTCATTCACGATGACCTGCCTGTCTCACCGTGAATACACCCCAAACTGACTCTGCCAACCAACCAACTCCTTCATCAATGTCTCCATCATATCTCGACTTCCCATCTTTCCGAAATCTATCTCTTCCGCAAATCTGAGTTTGATGCCATCTCCGTCTTCCGTCTCAAGACCAGCCGTCACAGCTTGGACTAGACTACTAGTTGGTATTCCTGCTATTTGCATGCTGTTTGGTGTACTGTTCCCTCCTTTTCCGCTACCGCTCGATCGGCTGTTGCTTCCATTTGAATTGATGACTGTTTTGTCTTTGTGGTTTTGTGTTTGCATTTGGCTTACAAACTCTAGTATTGCTGCAACACGTTTCTTCATTTCGTTTAGACTGGTTCGTGCCGGATGTGTTCGTGCCTTGGAACTGCGTCCGCTTTCACCGTTGATGCCGTGGGGGGAGTTGACTCCGTTCCGATCGTGGGAGGTATCGCGGTGAGGAGTTTCGGATGCATCGTAGAGGTCACGAGTATATTGGTTTCGACCTATTCTTTTACCACGGGCGCCTA
>Ga0181467_100280_pt1 | contig 26484 bp, 31 predicted proteins | sample InSIn5gowninarea_2_FD_119079 | JGI IMG/M metagenome (GOLD analysis project Ga0181467, IMG submission 119079) | Clean room microbial communities from NASA Spacecraft Assembly Facility at Jet Propulsion Laboratory, Pasadena, California, USA -... ... | reverse complement strand
ATAAAACCACATTCCTCTCCCACAATGTCAGGATTAAAAGAATTCTTTTTTAGAATCTCAAAGACAGATTTTTCTGCAATCAAAGCACCGAGCCTAGCTCCAAAGCGTACAAAGTAAATGGCAGTCAGAATTAGAATATACCATACTATTGCAATAGATAACCAGAAGGGTTCCAAGAAAGTCTTTCTATCATCTAAAAAATAGTAGGTAGTTCCTATAACTAGGAATAATAACAAAGAAATCAGTAGAATCTTGTAGTTTAATGACAGAGATGTTCTTTCTTTCTTCAAATTTCTTGTACCTTTTTTCTTGTATTTCTTCTCTTCCTTCATGCAAAATTCTAGTGATTCTTTAAATGGCTTTAAATCGGTGGGAATAATTTTGAGAATTGAGTCATCTCTTACTGTTGATTCATGCTTTAGACTGTCGATCAAAGGTCTAGATAACGATGCTTTTATGGGTGTTACTAAGTCTACCCAGTAAGAGGATAATCTTGGAGTCAAAAAAGGAATTATTAGGATCCTGACGGATTTATTAAGAATTTTGGCATAGATCTTCATCATGTCTAAATACGAAAGTATATCTGGACCACCTATATCGAAAGTCCTTCCTTCCGTATCTTTTATCTCCATAGAATATAAGAATGATCCAAAAATCTTATCCCTTTTAGCATCAGTTACTCAACAACATGAAAACAAAATGATAGTAACAACAGCATTAAAGAAAAGCGTTTTTGATGCATTAAAGAATGACGATATTGAAAAGGTATTAGATGTTGCTGCAAAATACAAAGAAGAAACCAGCTTAGCCGAATTTTACGATGATATTCTAAAGCCTGTTCTATACGATGTCGGGTATCTCTGGCAAGAAAACAAATTAGAAATTGGGGTGGAACATGTCTGCAGTAATACGGCAAATAAGACAATTCACAAGATAACAGATTCAGTCAGGCCCAAAGATAGAATGGAGAATATAATCATATGTACTCCTGATGGTGAACTCCACAATATAGCATGTAACATCATAGAATCTGTCCTATTGGAGAAAGGGTTTCAAGTTAATAACGTATCACCATCAATACCCACTGATTCAATGATTAACTATATAGATGAAACTAAACCATGTATTATACTCATATCAGTTACTCTTAATGATAACATAGGTTCAGCAGTGAGGCTAGTAAAAAAGATTAGCAATATATTCAGTGTCCCTATTTTAGTAGGAGGACTAGCAATCAATCATTGCAGTGATATTGAAAGAAAAAGCATAGGAGATATTAGTCCTTGTGTTAATATAATTGTAAATTCTCCATTAAATGCAATTGTAAAAACTATTAAAAGTATGGCCAAGGGTAATGACACAAGAAACACCAAAAATTTTGAGCAAGAGTTGGTGGCCTAATTTAGATATCATTAAACAAGATACTCATCTAATAAAAATATAAAAAAAATCATATGGATCAAAAATTGACTAATGAAGATTTCTTTATTTATCGACCAATGAATATGATAATAAGGTATATAATTTATGAAAATGATTTTAGATCCATATCCGGATTAGTGTACTCTAGGTACCAGAATTTCAATATCTTTTACTTAATACTCGCAGATAGTATTTTGCGTCTAAAATACAAAATACTAGAAATTGTCACCAAAATTTTTCATATTGGAATTTACTCGGTCTTGAGGATTTCCAGTCCCTTTTTGTTTATGTGCATGTTCACTTTTATGAACCCTAACGTCCATTTCTTTTTCATGCTCTTCACGCACATGATGCAATCTATCCTTCTCATGAATGAATTCTTTCCCACATTTATGGCATTTTAAGATCAACTTGTGATGAACTGTTCGATAATGATTCATCAAATCTTCTTCAGAGCTAAACTTTTCTCCATCAACTTCGCAAGAATATTTTTTATGAAAGAAATCCACACATCTTCTAGACAATAGATATTATTAAATTCTTTTATTACGTTTATGTAACAGCATAGTCGCAATAAGAAAAAATCATCAACATCAATGATATTTCATTTTATTATTGAATCGCTTTAATAATCGCTTTAATAATAAGGGATGGTCAAATCCATGATATGATAATCTAAAATATCTGTACATGAATACAAGTATCTATCCCTTTAGAATTTATGATATTCCAAAATTACACCATTAAATAAAGAATCAGCCAATCAGACTAATTATCCAATCATACATATGAATATTAGAAACCGCTATAAATGACATCCTAGAATTCACAGAGAGATTAGCATTTAATTCCTTCCCAGAAGTATCGAAGATTAGCCCTCCTGCTTCTTTAGCTATTAGATAACAGGCTGCCATATCAATTGCTCTTATTTTGTTTCGAATATCAATGTATGCATCTATAGAACCACGTGCAAAATAGCATAATTCTAATGCATTTGCACCCAGGTGTCTAACGTGACTAATTGACGAGACCAATTTTGAAATGGATGAAAAATGGTCTTCCGACAGTCCAGAAATATTTAATCCGATTACCATTTCCTTTATGGAAAGTGAAGGTTCCTTGGCAGTCTGAATTTTCTTTTCATTCATAAATGAGCCTGTGGACAGGGAAGCATGATATAAATCTCCAGACACTAGATTAAATACCACAGCATCGGTAACGGATTTTAATTTAGTATTTGGAGAATAAGCAAGTGAGCAGCAGTAAAACGGCAAGCCACAATTAGCGTTGGTTGTTCCATCAACTCCATCCATAACAATTAGTCCATTATCTTTGCCTTCAATAAAACCACATTCCTCTCCCACAATGTCAGGATTAAAAGAATTCTTTTTTAGAATCTCAAAGACAGATTTTTCTGCAATCAAATCAATTTTAGTGGATACATCACCGCCTGCACCGATTTCAAACTTTTCTTGTCCTTCAACCGTTCCAATCAATTCATTGGTATTCTTATAAACATTAATGGCACATTCTTTTAATATATCTAAAATCGGCATATTGAATCACAATAGTCTTATTTTAACAAGCAAATAAAAACTATGAAATCATGATTCAATGTGCAGGCTAAAAATCTAGGAGATAATACGCAAGAGTATATGCATGTTCAACAAGTAATTATAATTCATTAATTCCATTAATATGAAATATTCTTAACATCAATTACTATAATATACAATTTACGTCATCAAATGAGAATTGGCTCATAAATTTCATCGCTCAAATAGCGTTGAGAGTCTAACTGTATCAATTGATTATAGCAAATGAACATCTAAGCCTTATATGTCGTCTGTTTTGTCTGAAAATTATCTAAATGAATGCCCAATGACAAATAATAAAAACTCCGATCTCCCAGCTACTGTATAAATGCGCAGAGAGCTAAATAAATTACAGAATGATTCGACGACGATGACGATAAATGATGAGCTTTTGGGTGTTGTAATAGGCGTAACTAAACCAGGATACATTACCTTTGAAGGTAAAGAACCAGTAGGTTTAGGAGAATATATTACGATAACAGATGGTTTTCAAAAAAGGATTCTGGGAGTGGTTGAATCTTGTTTCATTAAGAGCGACGCACTGGATGAGATTTCCAACTTTGAAGAAGCTCTTGAGAGTAGGGTCGTAGCTGAAATAAATAAGAGAGACAAGAGCTTTAAGGTTAATGTAAAAATTCTCGGCATGCTGGATATGTTAAAAAAATCAAAGGCCATCTTACCTGAAATACCACCACTACCAGGAACCGAGGTTTCTAGAGCACAAAAAGATGATCTAAAGGATATTTTTGATTCCGAGGATGAATCATGGCTAAAAATAGGTACTCTTTTGAGAAATGCAAATGTGAACGTTAGAGTCAACATTAATAGACTTACAACTAGACATCTAGGAATTTTGGCGATGACAGGTATGGGAAAAAGCAATTTAGTCAGTGTAATCGCAAAATCCATAGCAAAAATTCCAGGTACGATGGTGATCTTTGACTATCACGATGAATATCGCTTTCTACATGGAGAGAACATAAATTTTGTCCAAGCTCAGATAAATCCAAGATTACTAACATCAGATAAGTTTGGAGAAGTCATTGAAATAAGAGAAAACGCAGACATTCAAAACACAATATTACTAAAGGCCTATGATAACGATGACCTGAAAAAGAAAATAGGGGATGACTTTTGGGAGGAATTAGAGAAAAATGTAAAAGACATAGGAATTAGGGAGAAGAGATTTGCAAGTTCTGCAGACAGAGTATTAGACAAGATCAAGGAGGCCAGAAGAAGATTTGATAGCATTTTGATCCCAAATGCATCAGATCCTGTTTCCCAAATAAGAGAAGGTTGTATAAACATAGTAAATCTGATAGAATTTACTGAGAAACAAGCCAATGTTGCAATATCGTTTTACCTCGAATCAATCCTGTATCAAAGAAAGCTTTCAAAGAGCCAGAGCCTTAAATCGAATCATGAAAACACGGACCAAATATTATTTCATAGTCCGGTTATTGTGGTAATTGAAGAAGCCCATGTATTCATGCCGAAAAATGAGAATACTGATACAAAATATATTGCTTCAAAGGTTGCAAGAGAAGGAAGAAAATTTGGAGTAGGACTAATAATCGTGTCCCAACGACCACGAACTCTGGACCCAAACGTATTAAGCCAGATGGGTTCCCTGGCAATAATGAAGTTGGTTCAGCAAGAGGATCAGTCACAAATTGAATCATCTAGTGAATCAATAAACGGTAAGATTATTGAACAATTGCCATCTCTCAACCCAGGAGAAGCGTTGTTAGTAGGACAGTGGGTAAATCTGCCTTCATTTATAAGAATAGACGAAATAACAGAACGAACAATGGGAAAGGATCCAGAACCAGTAAACGAATGGAAAAACATCAAAGAGAAAAAAGAAATGTCAATCGAGGACAGTCGTATGTACATCAGAGAAGAATACATAGAAGAAGAATACATAGAATAGCCTGATAATGAGTTAAATACATAAATTTGTTCGATTCTATCTCCTATGTATAATAATGAACATAGCCATGATTACCAAAACTAGGGAAAGTATAAATCTAAAGTTGTATGATGAAAATCTAAAAAAGTTGACTAACGAGATATTTGAGGATATATATACATTGAATTTCTTCTTGCAAACTATACCGAAAACTTTTAGCCAAGACAAGACGCTTTTGATTTTTAATGATTTGGAAAAAACAAACAGTGTTTTGGACCCATCCGATAGAAATACGAATCCAGAAGGGTATGACCACAATGTAAAGCTATTACTGGCCAAAGATGAGAATTCCTATTTTATACAAGAATAGAAACCTTTTTACTTGATAAAGGATCAGGAAGAACGAAAGAGAGCAAAGTCTTTTATGTTCTACATTTCAGGATTATTATATTTAAAACATTTTCTGGCTATTGAAACCTTGCTTATAGAGTGGCATATTGGACATTCAGCCCAGTTTTTTCCTCCAGAATATCGCCAATAATAATTACACTTTTGGTACATACACTGGATCCAAAAAGTTTTTTTTGGACCCTTCAACCAGTTTTCTTGCAGTGGTTTGCGAGTTCTTCGTGCCTCCCTAGGCAAACGGGATAATTTCATGGTGCTTATGACAATTACTATATTTGTTCATGATCTATTAATCTTTTCGATATATGTGATCTTTGAGTTTAAGGAAGCGCGAACGTATTTTACACAACACTCACATTCGAACCCTTCTCAGTCAACTTGAACTTGTACACTTGTTCAACTTCAGAATTTTCAAATATTTCTTCATCATGGGTAATAATTATCATTTGGGACAACGGACTCATTCCTTTGCTAAAGACATCTGAAATAATTTTTACAAACGATCTACGTCTTTCCTCATCCAAATTAGTAGTAGGCTCATCCAATATTATGAAATCAATTTTTGACGATCCCATCAAGAATGCAATACCCATCCTAATAGCCAATGATACAGCGACTTTCTCGCCTCCGCTCAATGATATAGTATCAATTTCTCCTCGCTTTCCGTAGCAAAGTACCTTTATTTCTCTTGGTTTCTCAATTAATGTAATTTTTGACAGCCCAACGTTGAAAATGTTGATATATTCTGAGGCTTTGGTGGAAATCAGGTTTAGTGCTCTTGTTCTTAAACTTGAGCTTACAATACCATCTCTGTTAAAGATTGTGGAACGGATATTTTCAAGATCAGAAATAAATTTTGCTGCAGATGATAACTCCGTTACTAATGTTTGAAATTCCGAATTTTCTCTTTGAATATCTACAACTGTTTTTTCCAATATCGCTTTTTGATTGTGTATATTAACCATTTCTAAGGAAAGCTTATTTTTGATTAATTTTTTTTGTTGATAAGTGTTTGAATCAACCTCTACTACATCATTTCTCATATTTTGAATAGTATCGATCAAGTTTGAAGAATATTCATCTAACTTGTATGCGGATAGATTGATATTTATTAAAGTATCCAATTTTAGGCTTGATAGACTCTGGTAATCTTTTTTTAGATCCTCTAGTTTTTGTTCTAAGGTATCGATACTGTCATTAATATTAAAATCATAATTTAATAGGGTACGTTCTGCGGATATTATATTTTTCTCCTTCCTCTTTAATTCCATTTCCTCTTTGTTTAGTTTGGAAATCTCAGAGAGTAAAGTCTGCTTCTCTTTGATCTTTTTGTTGAGTTCAAAGTTGATATGAGAAATATCAAACATTTGGTTAAGTGAATTGATTTCAGAGTTACAAACTGGACACTTGCCATCTTTGATTTGGATTTTTTGAGCACATTCAGTAAATCCATCTAGCTTTCCTATCTCTCCCTCTACGTTGATAACCTTATTATTTAATTCATCCAACTCGGAATTGACCATCTGAATAGTGAAAAAAAACTTCATCCTTGTCCCTCGAATACCTAATAGCATTTTTTATATCTACAATCATTCTTTGTGCTTTATCTATTTCCGTTTTCAAAGAAATTGATCGTTCTCGGAAATATTTCAATAAAGTGTTTTCTAAGGATCTGATTTCAGATAGTTTAGCTATTTTTGGCTCAAGAATTTCTATTTGTTTTTCCAATTCATTTAACGTTTCTGTTTTTTGAGATAATTGCACAATGACAGTACTTAACATTTTTTTGGATTGCAAAAGTTTAGATTCATTATCCTTAATTTTTTTGACGAGAATGTTTATTTGATTATCGTCATAACCATGGGTTTTATCTCGTAGTATTTTTCTAAATTCTTCTATAACGTTATGCATGTTGTTAAAAGACTTATCCAGCCTATCTAACCCAATCATGTTATTTAGTAATTCTTTGAATTCCTTAGGTTGCGAATCTATTATTTTACTAATTTCACCTTGTTGAATTATACCTGCTATTTGTAATTTGGTATAATTTATCCCCATGATAGATTCAGTTTCATGGATCACAGATTCCCCAAGTTGTTTTCGTTCACCAGAAATGATTGGCCTGTATACAGATCCGTCATTTTGATCTACTTTCAAATTGTTGGTGCTATTTTTAATTACCTGTTCTAATCTAACCGAAGTCAGTCGTCCTTGGCTGTCTATTTGTCTTCTGATCCTATAATTTGTGGACCCTATGCTGAATTCTAAAATCACAAACGATCCGGTTTCATTATTAACATATCCACCCATACCTCTAGTTAGCAAATTTTTGTTAGATTTGCGGGTGTGTTCATCGAACAGAGCGAAAGTTATGGAATCAATAATGCTGGATTTACCCGAACCGTTATGCCCCACGAAAACTGTAATTCCAGGATGAAACTCAAGAGAAGTATCAGTGTGTGATAAAAAGTTATTTAGTACTACCCTCTTTATCAATTTGAATCCCCTTTCCCATCTAAGTTTGGATTGTTCAAAGTTTGATAGATTGATTTATTATTCTCAAAAAACTTCCAAACATAATTGGCAATTTGATTATTTTTACTTTTATCAATATTCGTATTATTAGGTGGGTCATCCTGATTATGAAACATATTGATAAGATCCAATGATAGATGAGTCAAAGCTTCAGAATTGAGAGTTTTTTGAATTAATAAAGACATCTCTTTATCCATGTCAAAATCTCCAGATTTATCATAAGAAAATCCGGTAGTGGAACCTTCGTCTAAAATACTCCAATTGTAATATAAAAACGAAGTCTCCAATCGTAATAATTGTCTAGATAATATTTTTAGATCAATATCTGCCCCACTTATTTTCAAATCTATAATAGGTTTTTTTAAATAATGAACAGATTCTTGTATAATATTACCTAGTTTATCATCCAAATTGGAATATTCGATGGGGTATTCAAATTGATGTCGTCTCTTTTCTAACTTTATCCAATGAGTATTGACGTTTTCAGAGACTTCTGAAAGGTCTACCAACAGAAATCCCTTCTCCACGTCTGAAATGGCTTCGTTTTGTCCAAGATCTATGGAACCTGGATATGCAACCAAACCTCCGTCTAGAGTAGAGAATCTCTTTTCAATATGGTCATGGTAGTGCCCCATTGCATAATAATCAAATCCGACCGGTAAATCATTGGAAAAAATTTCCCCTGCAAATTTGTTAAAATCATACAGGCCTTGATGAAGAACAAGTATCTTTTTTAACGAAGGATTTTGAGTTGAGTTTTTTTGGATTTCATTTTTCATGTTAGACTCTAATTTTCTAAATGGAGTTATCAAACCGTTGTCAACATTAGAACGTCGTTCCTTATTGAATCCATAAATTAGCAGATTGTCAATTTGAACCGGTGAATCGGGTTTAAGTCTCCTTGCCAATCCTAAATTATGAAAGAGATAAGGTAGAGGTACATCATTTGATCTACTTATATCGTGTTCACCTAATACAAAAAATACCGGTATGGATTTTTCTTTTACCTTTTTTAGTTCTCGGGCAAGTCGAATGATGGCCGCGCCATTTGGCTTGGGATTATGAAAAATATCACCCGCTAATATGATAGCTTTTACATGCTCACTAATGGATTTTTCAATGACCTCTCCGAAGACTTCGTATAGATCTTCTTCTCGCTCTTGGAGATTGAATTGAGCATAGCCCAAATGAATATCTGAAATATGAGATATAAGCAACTAAGGTTCAAAAGATCAACGCCATATTTTATTTATGAATTAATATTGTCTCCAAATACCGCATTTTATCTTAACCCCCACCAGCTCCGCCTCCCAATGTACCCCATTGAACTTCTTGATAATTATCAATTAACTCATTTAACAAATCATTGATATCCTTATCTTGTTGTTTTGAAGAAATATACTCACTTAGAAGTGATTGGAGTCTTTTATAAGTAATGTCATCTACTTGGAGATTTCTCATTTCTACCCAGACTATCTTGAGGATTTAATTATAGATATAGATTTGCACGTTTGTCCGAAGAAAGATTTAACAGTAATATGATTTACCTTAAAATCATAAATAATGTCGATTAATAATACATTAGAGATTTTCTCCAACACACTGAATAGAAAATTTCTATTAAAAATACTAAGATTTGATAACGGTTATTTTATTTCAATATCAGAGAATGAATCAAAGCTTGGATCTATATCGGTATCTTTAGCCGTGACAAACAAATCAAACACCGCCAGAGTGATTCAAGACAAAAACGATCAATTATTCATTGACACACTTTCTACCAGGATCTCCCTGATGAAAAATGGTATTTGCATAATATCAATGTACACAAAAAATAAACTACATTTAGATGATATGAAAATAATTAATGAAAAGATCCTTTCAGCAATAGAGGGGAATTAAATGGTAAAAAAAGAAAACAACAATACTGAAATTTCTGACACAAAGTCCAAACAAAAGAATGTTGAAAATGACACCATAAAAGAAGACTCTGAATCCAGGCATGAATACGATTTAAGAAGTTTTTTATCGCACCTCGAGAAAAAAGACGAATTAATAACCATACACAAGAAAGTAAAAAAGAAGTTTGAACTTGCTGCAATAATAAGCAAATTCGACAAAAAAGAGGCTGTAATATTTACCAACGTTGATGAATCTAAATTCAAAGTTGTTTCAAACATCCTGGGAACTAGGGAACGCTTTTTTTATGGGATCGAGTCTACTTCCCCTACTAGCAAAGTCGATTTATCTAATTTAGGAAACATCGGATCCGAATATTATCCAAAAGAATTTTCTAATGATGCACTATTTCATAGTAATAGTACTAAAAATCTGTATGATCTTCCAATCGTAAGTCATTTTGAAAAAGATGCAGGTCCATTCATAACTTCATCAACAGTATACGTAAAGGATCAAGAGAATGGAAATCAAAATTCCTCAGTTCACAGAATGTTACTCCTCAATAACAGCAAAATGGCAATAAGAATGGTAGAAGGGAGACATCTTCATAAATGCTTTGTCTATGCTAAAGAACATAAGGAAGATTTGAAAATTAGTGTTGTAGTTGGAGTGCATCCAGCCCTAAATATTGCAGCAGCATATCAAGCAGCATACGGAACTGATGAAATCGCAATTGCAAATTATCTCTTAAGCGGTAATCTAAAGCTTACAAAGAATAATTTTTCTGATTTATTGATACCAAAACACAGCGAAATAGTAATTGAAGGTAAGATACTCCATGATGAGGTGTCTGAAGAATGGATGGTCGAGATGCTGAGGACTTATGACTTTAAACGAAAACAACCAGTTTTTGAAATCAATAGAATTTGGTATAGAGATAATCCAATTTATTATGATATTCTGCCTGGCTACACAGAGCATAGGTTACTAATGGGATTACCCATTGAAGCCAAAATTTTTAGTTATGTGAAGAATACCGTTCCCTCTACGAGAATTGTACACTTGTCCGATGGGGGAAGTAACTGGTTAACCGCAGTCGTACAAATTAAGAAGAGACTAGAGGGTGAACCAAAAAACGTAATTCTAACTGCATTCGCAGCTCATCCTTCTCTTAAGATGGCGATCGTAGTTGACGAAGATATTAATCCCTGGAATCCTGTAGAAGTAGAATATGCCATTTCTACAAGAACCCAGGCTGATAAAGATTTCCTAGTAATAACAAATGCAAAGGGTTCAAGTTTGGATCCTTCTAGTGATCAAACCAATTTATTGACTACAAAATTAGGTATAGACGCCACGATTTCTCTTCTCAAAGATAAAGAGAGATTTGAGATTGCTAAAATCCCTGGTGCAGATAATATCGATATCAAAAAGTATGCATAGAAGAAAAAGATAGTAACATACGAGATCATATAGTTCTAAATCTACGTATTCTTAGACTGGAAACTTCAATCAGAGGTTAATTCCAAAAACTTAGAAATACACATAATTAACAGGAACTAAAGAGAAATTTAGAGAATTAGCATCATAAGAAAAGACAGAATCGCACCATATAGAAGATGATCAACTAAACTCGTGATGACCGGGCCAAGTCCTAATGGGTGTTTAAATGGATCAATACCGGTTATGGGCTTGTGAATTGGAAGTAGTGTTAGAACCCATAAAACTAGGCCATATGTAAGACCTACCAAAAATATCATAGTGCTTAATATTGGAACCAAAGTAAGCAAAAAATAAAATCCGATTCCTCCTAATCCTCCATTTACAAAATGAAGAAAAAAAACTCCAAGAAAATTGATCTGCGCTCTATCAGTTTTAAAAAATTTGCTATATAACACCTGATTTTCATGCCATTCTAGAACTCCTTCTAGTCCCCACTTTCTCCAAAATGGATATTCAAAAACAGACATTACCAGGGTAGAAAATAATCCTCCCAATAAACTCAAAAACACGGAAATAGATTCTACCATGCACTTGTATCCATGTCTTATAGAATATAATGTATCATGTGGATTAAAAATAAATTGGCATTAGGTAGATAATAAGACATTGGTAAGGTAATAGACTCATGAGCATCTCCTAGTCGTAACACATTATGCATCGCCAGATTGAAACTTGCCTTAATCAGTCTTTTACCTTCCCCTACTGGCCTCATCTAATCTCACCTCATATCACCTCATATCACCTCATATCACCAGAACAAATCAATAATTAATGCTGGGTATTTCTTTAGAATAAAACGCATCAGTCAAATAGCACACCTATATTTAATAGAATTTCTAAATATGATCACCAATCATGATATCGACAACAGAAAAACTACAATCAAATATCAGTATAAGGTAATTCAACAGCAATCGCGGAATCAAAAAAAACGATATCTCAGGTGAAAAAATATCAGAGCAATATAGAAGAATAAATACTAGGAAATTAATAGTTTAGTATGAACCGCCTGATAGTCGAATCCTACACCAACTCTACAATAAACACAATTTTAGATGACATATCTAAAAAGTATAAAATTGATACAACCAAAGAACATCTTGATGAGGATATTCCGATTAGTGAAATTAAATTCAAATATAGAACTTATTCTGAATGCGTGAAAATGCTTTACAAGAGTGCAGGCGTAGTCAACGCAATTTAGGTTCGAACTTTCATCAGTTTTATATGACCGGTAGTACAGGTTTCTGAACCTTCTTCATGTTCATGCAAAAGCTTTTTCGCATTTTCCTCTGTCAATTTTTCTGTTGAAATATAACCACATTTTTCGCAAATAACAATATAGCTCCAGCCAACCAAATAGATTTCATTGTAGTTATTGGCTCTCGATATTTATCTATATATGCAAGTTAACAAATGAGAATATGGATACATAGCACAATTATGATTTGAAAAGAAAACACAATCGAGTCCAGAAAAAATAGGAATAATAATTTGGATATTTTTTTGCAAATCAAGGTCAACTATTTCTTTTCTGAACTCCAATAAATAATGAATAACACCTCGATTGAAACCAGCAAACGAATATAGAACTATAAAGGACAATTATTTCACCTAGACCAAGTTTAAAATCTTTGAATGGTAAAATCTTAAATATAGATTCGAATCTGCTATGTGTAATGAGTTGTAAAAATAGTTTTGTTCGATATCCCCTACTTATAGTCACAATAGTAGTAGGAACTTGGATGATATTGATGTTTCAAAATACAATCACATTGGTAAATGCGACAACATCATCACAAGATAATTCAAACATAACCACCACCACTGCCAATTCCACTACATCTACTCTGAATAATTCATTCTATCATGATTCAGTTGATGAAATTAAGAAACTAACATCTGCATTTGGATTGCCATTTTATGAGTTAACGGATGCGAAAGATACAGGCAAAGAAGTACTAAATATCGATCCACAACAAACCAAGGACTCTTACATAGCTCAGGGCAATATGAAAGATATAGGTAACGTTACTGAATATGGTACTTATGTATCAACCTATTCATCACCTGAAATTAGCAGTATGGGCAAAGGAATGATAGTTCAAAATGATAATGTAGCAACATTTACTGCTGAGGATACCGGAAAATATGACAGCGATGGCAATTTACTATTAAAGGGAACTATGTTCTTCCAATCGGATGATAAGAAAATGGAAAGCATTGACGGAAAGGTAGGACTTTATCTTTACTGGAAAGACACTAATGGTACTGACTGGACAAAAACTTGGTTGTGGAAATAGACAAAGTTCCTGACAAGTTACTTGAAGTTAGTGCAAAGGTTGGAGTTTAAAAACAGCTAATAAATTTTTTTTGCTTTTATCTAATAAGACAAACCAATATTTTTTTTATAGATTAACCCGATATGAGGTTGATAAGTTAATAAAAAACGGATGAATAATTGAGTTGATCAAGGATTTATAATTATTCAATAATTCAAATATCAACGATCGAGCAAAAATTATTAGAATTTAAATCAAATTGATATGGTATATCATTATTCAAATAAATGTAATAAAATAGAAAATAAGGTAAGAGTGTTAAAAAATAGTGTTTAGCCTGTTCGTGCGTCTGGTACTTCTCTACCATTTATAATGACAGGGTTAATGAGAGTGTATTCTTGAGAACCGCCAGAAGCCATGGTGTCTGCGTCTGACAAGAAATTTATGTTAGGACCAAAGTTAGGAGTACAATCTCCAGCAGCAGTTGTAGTAGTTATAACAGATGTAGCACCTAGTTCTTGTTGAATTGCAGCCGTACTTGCTAATTCTCCAGTTACGTCATAATCACCAGCACCGATAGTAACAGGAGTTCCAGTGGAGCTTCCTGGGAAGTCATAGGGGCTTGGACTATTACCGGTTACAGTTATTGGATAATCTTCAGGATCATGGAAGTTAGCGGAGGTTACGTCAAAAGCACAACTGCTGTATCATTTGGATCGTCATCATTTGAATCACATACAATCTCTTTAGAAACTGTAAGGGTACCTGGTTCTTCTGGAGGTGGTGGTGTGCTGTTGTTTGTTCTCACATTATTGTTTCGTTCATTTTCATTAACACATGTTATTGCTCTCCCAACACAACTAAAAAGACTATTTGTGTCAATACTTCCGAAGTTATCATCTTCTGATAATAGACCAAAATTGAATGCATTGGCATTCACCGTAGTTGCTATACTCATAGGTGCCATTAGTAGCGTTGCAATAGTAGATATCACCATTAGGGGTTTTGTTAATTTTCTTAATGTATCTCTACTTTATACATAATGAATTCATAATAAATTTGATATATATTTAGAATAGGTCGCACAATTTCCCTAGCCTTTTACAATGTATAGTAATAGTATAAATTAATATAAAATGATTTTCGATAGATGGTTTAACATCTCCAAATTACGAGAAAATTTGGCAAAAAACACACGTTACTAAGATACTACTAGAATAATCCAAAAAATAAAAGATCGACCACCTTTTGCAATAAAAAAGCTAGTTAACTATTAGAGGTAAGTGGTAAATGTCATATCATTTCAATGAAAAACATGGGTAAATTAATTACTGGAATTCTTTCAGTTTTTATTGTAGCAGGTATATTGGGTGTTTACATTCCAAATGCTGTGGCAACATTAGGAACACCATTAGAATTATGCACTGGAAATAGTGCAGCTGGCCAAGCAGCTAATAGCGCGGCGGAACAGGAAACAGAACAAGGACAGGCAGGCGACACAGGAGCACAGTCTGTTTCACCAGAACTTAATGCATTAACCGGAAATAACTTTGGTGTTGAAGCACAACAAAATGGTGAGTGCATACCAACTTTTGAGCAACCACCCACTGATTCAACAGTGCCACTTCCACGAGATTAAAGAGATATAATATAGGCAAAACCTAATCAATTAGCAGTTACTCTACAATCCCCTTTTTTTTCTTTTTTTGGTATCAATAACAAGTTAATGCGAAGAAATATTTTTTGCTATTTATGATTGTCAACTTATTTCTAAAAGGGAGCTCAAAGATCCATCAATCCTAAAAAGATATCTTTTAAAGTGCGTGAAATAGATAATTGAACATGATCAATATTGGAAAAAAGATATTTGATGAAATTGATTATCCAACCAACTGCAGGATAATTTCAGAGGATAAAGAAAAATTAATAACAGAGAGAGATAGTAGTTGGACAGGCAATATTAAAGGAATAGGATTTTTTCCAAGTGGCAGTGTAGAGGGTCATGGACATTCATTTTTTTTTTGAAAACGGTATCTCTATTTCTAATTGGCAAGGTATTTTGACCACAGAAAATGGTCAAGAAATTTCGTTTGTTGGAAAAGATACAAGCAAGAATGGCAAATACTATGTCTTAAGAACTTATTTTACCAACAATAAAGAGTTAAAAGATCTTGACGGAATGATCTGTTTATTAGACGGAATATTTGATTCCAAAAATAAATCATATACTTGTAGTGGATACAGATTGATTTAGAAATTCATTTAAGTGACAATTTCATCCGTTTGGCGGCGGTTGCCGTAACGGCATGAGGTATTCATTTATTTATTATTTTTTCTATTTCAAAAAACAATCTATTGTAATCAGGAGTTTGACAAACTATTACTCAAGGAATGAGAATATTTTTTCTATTATTTGACTTTACTTCTAAGTATCGTCTTTGTTGTCTTGAGATCAAAAATAGTCATCATATTAGCAATTCTCGGCATATCTTAATCACATCATAAAGTAAAACTAGGGCAATCACACCCCTCAACTTTGCAAAAAGGAGGAGCGTTCCCCATACCCATAGCGACATGAACAGATTTTGGATGATTGCATGATTTACAGGTTACAAAATCTTCTGGTCTACTGATGCTCATATATTATGATTAGTTATTATTTTATAAAAAGTATATACTATTTTGGATATATTCCTCTGAAAGTCATCCAGTAATCATAAGTTGTAGTGCAAACTAAAAAACTAAAAATTATGTTGTTCTTGTGTTTCCCTATTTGTTAGCCTGATACAGTACGAACATGTTACCCCCGCTATCTAAAAATATCTCATATTTTTTACATTGAATATCGAAAGGAGACAGACTAAAAACTTGTCTAAAAATGGTCGTCGCGATAAGCAGTGCAAATATAGAATTCAAAGATAGATTGTCTCCTCAATCTTGGAAGACTATGGTATTTTATATTCATTTAAGAAAATGACCCTCGTGGTTATCATCGTCGAACTATTCTAACACCACTACCTTCAATTGATAATTCAGAGGATCTTAAATGAAAAATATTCTTTAAAATTTAATTGTTGAATTGTGTATTCATTGTAAAAATAATCTGACAAACGGAATTTTAAGATGTCAAGTACGTCGTAATCATGGAAAATGTAAACGCTATTCCAAAGGGATATGATAGAATAATTCCGCATATTTTTGTGAATGATTCCGCAGCTGCCATCGAATTTTATGAGTATTTGGTGCAGTTGAAGAGTATCGTCACTCGATTCCTGGAGGAGAGAAGACTAAAGGAAATAAGGAAAAAATCGTCCATGCAGTAATAAACATAGGAAATTCAAAAATCATGCTTGCTGATGAATTTCCAGAGATGTGTGACGAAACCGTCAAGGCGGGTGAGAAAATAGGGGCACCTGGCACAATAGGAGGAAATTCGGTATTTCTTAACTTGAATTTTGAGAATGTCGATGAAGTATTTGAAAGAGCTAAAATGGAGAGAGCAACTATTATCATGCCCTTAATGGACGCATTTTGGGGAGATAGATATGGTCAATTCAAAGATCCATTTGGACATATTTGGGAAGTAGCCACTCATAAGAAAGATTTGACAAACGAAGAATTAGAAAATGCTGCTAAAGAATTCTTTGGAAAAATGGGAAACAAGATCTGATAAACATACATTTTTTATTCAACTTTAGTAGTAGCAATAACAGTATTCTATCAAATCAGTGCGGATATAGCATATCTGAAGTTAATCCTTCTCAAAAGATCGACAAAAATAATACCACACATAGAAAATGCTTGGAACACGTCTTTAATGGAAAGAGCACCCTTTTACTCATAAATAATATAATAAGTAGTAAAAGCATTCACTGTGAAGATAAGCAGTCATCTGTCGGCATAGAAAAAGTCAAAAAAAGAATGTGATTTAGAATAGGTTTTTCTGATCCAATATTTATGCGGATGCAGTGGTTACTGCGGGTTGACTATCAAAAAATAGGGCCGACGAAGAGGATAAACATTCTCTCTCAGCACCATCACCACTTTCTACTGCATTGACTTGTTGAATCATAGAAGAAAAACCGATTGCTCCCGGAGTCATTGCAACGATTGAGAATAATGTTACGACTGCTATAAGGCCAAAAGCCAAAATTTTCGGATTATTCATTATATAAATAAACACACATGCCAATATTTAAAATTGATGGCAGCCAACAATGGGGTCTTCCTTACGATAATAGCATAAAATATCTTACAAAGGAGAACTTTTGGGCAAATAAGTTTATGGGCATGGTTATGAGTTTGAATCCATGTTAGAATGTTTTTGTTATTTTATAAAGGTCAAAAGACTTTGTCTGTTCCAAACAATGGCAAACATGAATAATCCAAGCAAGATGATGTACATTATTATAGGGTTATTGTGAATTGACTATAGTAACATTTAAACAAACTTCGTGAGTACGACAAAATTCCAAATAGCCATTCATTTTACAAATGAAGTAAGATGGTACGATTATTGTGGATCTTACTCACATGAACGATGTTTATTACAAATTATGACAAAATAATATGCAAAGTCAAATATTAGTTTTTACTGTTAAAATCTGGATAAGAAATCAGATAGTTTAAAGGGCATGGTTAGAATATCCTCCTCACCAATCATTGCTGACTTTAATATATTCTTTGGTAGATATTCGGTTGGAGTTGTCGTAACCATAATTATTCGTTGAGTAGGACGTAGATCGTGTATCATTTTTGCTAGTCCAAGACCACCTAAACCTTTTAGATGGGTATCCAAAACGATCACATCGTAGGGCCTTCCCTTATTTTCTTTCTCAAGAAAAACATCGAGGGCCGACTCACTATCAGCCACTGTGGCCGACTTTATTCCTACGGTTTCTAGAAATGCCTTAAATAATGATAGGATATCGGGTTCGGGCTCTGCAATTAAGATTTGAGCCTGTTCAAATTCTTTTGATAAGGAATTATTGGTTTTACTGTCCTTTAATTTGTTTGATGTTCTTAGGATATCTTTGGATAAGCTGGAATCATCATCATTAGCGTCCGAACTTGATACATTATCTTTAAACCTAACTATTTCAGAATAATCTTTGAATGATTTTTCCGCAGGTTGTTTAAAAGGATATTCCCGGTTAATTTCACATTCTACAAAGTTCATAACCATTTCATTCACCGAGGACTACATAGTTATGATCAACAAACCTTAAATACGTCGTTTGTAGCCAAAAATAAGCCAATTTGTTTGGTAACATACTGCTAAAGGCAAAGATCGCTTTTATGATGGTATTTAATTCTAATAATCAAATTTTTGACTTGAATACATCAGGATCTTCAAACCATATTTACAAGTAGCATTAATCTTAAAATTGTCGTGTAAAAATGGAAAAGTATTAAATGTTTACTTTGAATAACACTGAAAAACAAACCAAATCCTACGATGAAAAATAACTGTATTCCACAAATGCCAAAGTTTATACTGACTTGATGGGTTTTATAATAGAAAATTAATAACTTTATTTGTGACAAAGTACCTATGCGAATAACAAGTGTTACAAATACTTTATTTTGTTTTATTTATACTCTATACAAGCAGTGATATATTTTGATGCTACAATCCTCACCTTCAACTGTTATAATAAAATTAAACAAAAATTGTCAAATATATCAACATAAAAAACTCTCACCCTGTAGACAAATATTTCCAAGCAGAATAGAATAGAAATAACCGCAAAATAAGATAAATAATTATGTATCACCACCATAATAATTTAAGTCTGTGAATAAGGATTTAGAAATAACAAAAGGTATAATGACATATATGCACCTTATCTTGGGAAACGAACCTGAGAAAAATTACACATTTAGTTCCATACGGGAATTATATAATAGGATAGATGTGAGACTTGAATCCGCTGATACAACCGATAAAGCAAGTTATAATAGAAAGGAACTGTTAAACACATTTGACCAAAGTATTGAATGGATGAAAGCTAGAAAAATAATCATTTCTGATCACGGTAAGAATGGTCACAATCAAAGTATTAAAATAGACAAAGCCAAGTTGGTCAAATACATTATAGATCCTGAGTTGCCTTTGTTAGAAACAAATGAAGATAGTGATAGCTAAATTAACAATAGTCATCGCCATTGAAAAATTTATTATTTTTTTGCAATGGTCAATAGATAACCCAATTCTATACCATTTTCAAAGAAATATGGATCTATTGCTTTCAAGAAATCATCTCTTAGCGAATCGGATCCGGTAGAATCACCATAGCGATCCATTATGATTTGAATCGTATTAATCAATGGTCCATATTTTGTACTCATGAATTCCCAGAAATGGTTTGGACTGAGAATTGGAAAGAGTGCAGTTCCACGTTCAAAATGCACTTTTGTTACTTCATTTAATCTCTTTTCTACTACTTCAGGAACACCCCAAAGAAGTGGAGAAGGAGGACCATTAGTAGGTCTGGGTAAATGTTTCCCATTTACTTTAAAAATAGATCCAATTGCAAGTTCGGGCGGCCAAGTTGCAAATCCTATCCTACCACCTTTCTTTGTAACACGAATCATTTCTTTGGCAACAAGGTCTGCTTGGGGAGCAAACATGTGTCCAAAGGTTGAAATAACAACATCAAATGATTCATCTGCAAATGGTAAATTCTGAGCATCACCCTCCTTCCAAGTTATCCCATCGACCTTGGATATTTTCGCTTCTTCTGAAGCTAGATCTAAGAGCTCAGTCGTGATATCAATGCCAGTTACATTTGCACCCATTCTCCCAGCGGTAATTGCGGTGTTACCATTTCCACATGCGACATCTAGGACAACCTCTCCAGAATGAACATTTAATGATCTCACCAAATGAGAGGATATTGAAGGAAGCATTGTGGAAATACTACGATAATCCCCTAGTTTCCAAACATTCTTGGCTTTTGTATTTTGTGTTCCGCTTTTGTCATTTGTTTCATTGTCTTTATTTGATAAATTTAGTTGGCTCATATATTGATATCACGATATCACTCCATATATAGTTTTTCATTAATGATATCTCGATATCATAATTTATATTAATCTGAAAGGTTCACGAATATATATGACTCGTAACATGATAATTCGAGGTTTCGATGATGAAATTCACTCTCAATTAGGCGATCAATCAAAAAAAAAGGGTGTTTCTATTAATTCGATTGTAAAGGACGCAGTAGATCAATGGTTAAAAAAACAAGATGAGATCCCAAAACGGCACCATCTACTTCTGTATGATAATGTAGAGTCCGTTATTCGAATGGTCAAGTCATTAGATAAATTGGCAAAGGAAGGGGAATGGTTTAGATGTTTTGTTCGTTCATCTAATACCTCACTCACTGAGGTATTAGAGAAACTAGATTGGTTTGATGGTACTACTACACCATACAAGCCGTTTCAGAAAGATCCACTGAAATATCTCAAAGATATACTGCAAAACATTTACCAAAATTCTAGTAATAAAGAAATATGTTTGCTTGATTTCCTCATCAATGACATCGCAGACTCGTCAGTCAAGGAAGCATGTTATCTTGAAAAAGAATATGACAAGAATAGATTAGAGGGTCTTGTATTTTGTGCTTATGAAATGAATAAATTATTCAAGGCTTCTACAACAGAGATGATAGAAATGTTCGATTTGCATGATCAGGTATTTATCCTCAATAATGATCAGATTTACAAATTGCATTTGACCAGAGAAAATATGCATAAACTTTTCTTGAGCTAGTAACATACACGAATTAGAATTAAAACATTCTTTATTGTCAAGTTGACGTAAATGATAAAAAAGGTACAGTAGAAGTTAGATGTAAGACAATAATACATAAACTGTAACCTATCCTAATCTTTTAAATTCCATCTTATAGAACTCGTCAATCATCGCTTGAAGGTCTATTTATGAATACAAATATCAAAAAAAGAAACAGGTAAATTAATAGAATATAATATCAAAATAAAGATTTATTGTTGGCCTAAAGCCAATTTGCCTAATTGTTCTTGTAATTGTATTCCTACATTATTACATGATGCGAATGTGATTTCACCAGATACACATTGTGCATTTTGTTCGCTTGATTGATCTTGTTCGATTTCCTGCTCTGCTTCGTTATTTTTGCCTGTAGCAAATGCCATGTTATCACCAAAGGCTACTACAGAGCCAATGAGAGCTGCAGCGATAAACATCATTGCAAATACTCCAATCTTACTAGTTTTTGTTATGTTACTCATTATAATCATAATGTATAGATGAAATTTAATATATCATAGTTTGGATACACATTCCTGTCATATTACTATAAAATATTTGACCAGTAAAATATACTGATATATGATTTTATGGAAATATCCGGATAATCATTAAACATGGATACATCGATTGGTTACACTTTACCTAATTAATCTACCAGGGAAAGTAAAAAGGTAAAACTCCGAGTAAGGTTCTTATTGCTAATTTGAGACCCCCTCATACTAGTTTTATTAATTAGGTTCACTATACCACAGCATACAATGGACTTAACGAAAGTTGAGAGAGAAAACAAAGTGTATGTAAATGATAAAGCAATTGTTCTGGATAAGAAGGCCATTACTGCTTCTGAATTATTGGAATTAGCCGGATTCTCACCTCTTGCCTACAATATTCATCAGGTTCTAGATAGAAAGAGGAAGAAGAGCAAATTGTTGGGGGAAAATAAGAAAATCAAGATTGAAACAGGATTGCGCTTTGAAGCGACCTTAAAACAGAGTTAGTTATGGCACTGTAGAAAGATGAGAGAATGTAGTAGTTTCACTATTTTTTCTTTTCAACTTTCACAAGAAAAAGATACTGCTATCACGCCTTTGTTGCTATAGTTATCAAATAACCTAATCGCACAATATTATCGTATATGTAAGGTTCCAGGGTTTTAAGGTAGTCTTGTCTAATGGATTCAATTGTTTCCACTTTATTTTCCTTCTCAAGTGCACGAATTAATTGAATCATTGATCCTGATTTGGTGGTCATCTCCTGCCAATAATGGTTTGGACTAAGGATAGGATATTCAATGGTATTCCTTTCAAAAAATATATTCTTAGTTTCATATAGTAGTTTTTGAATGTTGTCTGGGATTCCCCACTGCATTGGAGAAACAGGAAGTGGTAGTGATTGATTGCCTTGAACAGAGGGCATGTACTTTGAGATCGTTTCATACATTCTCCCCCAAGCAAGCTCGGGCGACCATGTAGCGAATCCCAGGGTTCCACCTTTCTTGAGAACCCTTTGCATCTCTCTTGCCGTTGCCATTTGGTCTAGTGCAAACATGTGACCAAATGTTGATAATACAATATCAAATGATCCATTTTCAAATGGAAGGCTTTCAGCATTACCCTCCCTCCAGTCAATCCCGCTGACCTTTGCTATAGACTCCTCCTCTCTTGCTTGGGTTAATAGTTCGGGTGTAAGGTCTATACCTGTCACCTTTGCACCGGCCCTGCGTGCAGTTATAGCAGTATTACCAAACCCACATGCTACATCTAACACAGAATTTATGGGTTTAACATTAGCAAGTCTTACCAGCTTAGCGGAGACTGGAGAAATAACTTTTCCAATACTTCTATAATCACCTAGGGCCCATCTTTCCCTGATGCTCTGGTCTGAATTTTTCAATATGAAACCATACCTCAGTTAATCTGATAAACTTTAATATTGTGTTAATGACTGTGTTGAGTAAAAGAATTTATACCATATATTCATGAATTAATTTTCCATTGCTATCAATAATTACATCATGACTATGAATGAGTCTTGAAAGAAATGCATTAAATGGATATTGATCAAGTAACGATTTTGGATAGGGACAAACATATGAGCCCTCAAAAGGTTTTTTGTGCCACCAGTTCTCCAGATTGATGCATTCCTCAAAATGCTTGTTCTTAAGCAGCAAGGTAGCACAATCGGCAGTTAAACGGATATGTTTATCTTTTCTGTTTGTATCTTTATTGGCATTAAAAATCATTTCTTCTTTTAATAAATTAAAAGATTCCAAATTTCCTACCATAGCATTAACATAATAAGGGACTAAATCAACAACTATCAGATTTCCTTTTTCGAGATTTTCTTCGTAATTTTTAATACGTGATGAAAAGTTTTTCAAATATCCTTCATTTGATAAACTAACAGAGGCATGAACACATATCTGACCTCGCTTTAAGCCCACATTAATGTAAGCCGAAATAGCCTTATCTAAATCATTTTGCTTATCATATAAAAGTATCATATGCATGTTTGTACTGGGTGCAATTAACGCATCATAGTTCATTTCATTTATTAATGTATGATCCTTTACTAATGTTGTAAATGCTTCTGGACTTATCTCTTGCATCAATCCTACTTCATAAGCACACAAAGTATAAGCTGGTCGAAAAGCATTTTTTTGTGTTGATTCATAATTGAGCAACGCTTCATAATTCTTTTTCTCAAAAAAAGGCTTCATATCGTAAAAAGCTCGAAATTTCTTATTACCGTCGAGTGGTACTATAAGATGACGGTTCTCACTATTATCATCATCATCATTATTATTATTTACATTCTCAATTTTAGTATTTTTATGAGTAAGTATATGACTTGTACTCTTGATTTCAATAGAAGAGGACGACTGCCTACCGCTTTTAAACATATTTCCAGAAAAATACCACTGGTTACTTGACAAGATAGTAATTACCCCGTCATTTACTAAGGAAGAGATATCGAACAGATCTTGACAAGTCTTTACTAGTCTTTCTATCACTTCTTCTTTAGAAAGATCATCTGTTACAAACAAAATAGATTCATCATTTTCCAAACCCTCAATCAAAAAAATGAAAACCAGCATTTAATTTCTCTTGACTGTTAGAATAAATGGAAAATGTATGTGTGATAGCATCACTCTTTTTGGGTTTATATTCATTAATTGTCAAGACTATACACTATTCTATATGGATTTTGAAGTATTTGAGTATTATCAAGAATAAAAGAATTTAGATTTAAAATAATAAAAAAATCATTTCGAGACACTCAGTTCACCTTTAGGTTGATTACTTTCCACCCCTTCATCATTATATGCGTTAGTCAGAGCTTAACTATTCAATAGATCTCCTTGGTTAAGTTTTTACTTGGATTTCTAATAGTTAAAGGCAGATTAGCAACCTGTGTTTGATTCGTTATTACCTTACCTCGGGAACAAAGATTATTTGGTATTTCAACTCCGATCACAGATGCTACCGAGCTGTAAGACAACATTACTATCTAATTTTAATCAAGTACTGCACTTTTCACTCCTACCTTGATATTATTTCCGAACCAAGTTGGACCATGGACTATCGAATCTTGTGCCAGACTCACCCTACCACAGATGAAAATAGCATACCTGATCAAAACTCATGTCATTCCCCAGTAATTTGTCTCCTTTTTGAAAATCGTTTGTCATCATTGTTTAAGCCATCTTCAACAGCATCCATAGCATATGTATTATGATTCCATCTTTCATATTAGAATAATCTCTGATATATCGTATCTTTATCCATCTTTTTTAGATAGTACAATCATTTTTCAGCATAATTGTAATTTTAATACATAAATAACCAGTAAATAATCATTTATAGGTTAATTAATGATATTTTGCTTGCTTTTTCCCATTTCTTTGTACTTATTGCTATCAATTGGACTACAAAGATGGGGTTCTGAATGAAAATACTTATTTACCTAAGCCTTGGATAAACCCTGATGAACGAAATTAAGAATTTAAGCATCTTTATTGTAGCATTTTCTGTACTGATGATTGGTGCACCAGCAGCAGCATCTTTAGGCTTTACTAGTCCAGTATTTGCCACTACAGCACAATCAGACAATGATGAATCTAACAATGATCAATCGAACACTGATGAATCTAACAATGATCAATCGAACACTGATGAATCTAACAATGATCAATCGAACACTGATGAATCTAATTCAACTCAAACAGATAATGAACAACCAAAAAGAGACAACAAGTATGCTAATCATTATTCGATAGTTCGCAAAGTATATGCAGGCGAAAACTTCGTCGAATCTCATAGTATTACCGTCAATAAAAAAAACCTATTTCAAATAAAGGACCAGATAGATATGGTATTAAATGAATGCATGTAGCGATTAATTACCTGTATGTTTCTTATATGAGTAACTTTAAAGTTATAAATCGTATTCTAAATTAGTATTCAGTGCTATACTGATAAATGAACTCAATGATATTAAAAAATCAGGGGTTGATCAAAGCCTCAATTTACTGTAGAATTTTTTCTTTTGCTTATATGCTCAATTTGTGTCAATAAAATATACTATGCTTCATTCTAGTGTTTGTACTTTATCAACTATTTGACCTCGAATATCGCCTTGAGGCTAAGACCTTGTTTCTACGTTTATGAAGATTAGTCCAGATTCAATCAAACTTGTCAAGTTATTTGAGATACTAGTAGGATTTAAAGTATCAATAAGATCATCTTAGTTACTTTGAAAGGAAATACTATTCTTGAAAAGATCCAATGGTGTAATCTTAATATCGTCAACTACCATTCCATTCAAATAATAGTTTCTAGGCTCGTATGCTTCTAATGACAGACAACATATGTCAGGAATTATAGGATTACTATAAATATCTTTGAGGGGAATAGTATCATTATATTTAATATATACGCCTGTGATGTCTCTTATTTCATTTAAAACCAATTCATATTCTAAAGTGCCGTTTTCCATAGAACTTTCTTTAAAAAGTGCAATGCCACTTGCCTCTGTACTTACAAATGGTATTTCTTGACTGCCTGTAAGTTTTGCAATGAATACTCGCTGAATTTTATCAGCCGCATCGTTTTTTGGTGCTTTCAA
>Ga0181467_100278_pt1 | contig 26548 bp, 28 predicted proteins | sample InSIn5gowninarea_2_FD_119079 | JGI IMG/M metagenome (GOLD analysis project Ga0181467, IMG submission 119079) | Clean room microbial communities from NASA Spacecraft Assembly Facility at Jet Propulsion Laboratory, Pasadena, California, USA -... ... | reverse complement strand
GTACTAGCAGAGATTGTTAGTCAGAGGTGACTTTGCTGCTACACATGTAGTCCGGTCCTCGCTTTCGCAAGACCGGAATGAACTTGGAAATATAATGGACAGGTGAGTCGTACAGCTGTGGGGCAGAGCGTAATGACGTGACGATTCGGACTGAATATTTGGCTAGCGTGCGAAAAATTTGAGGCTATGCTGGGAGGATGTGTACGACATGAAATTGATTGACAGTGCGTCTTCTGCGCTGTCTCGGCCGCCTCGGGAGCTCGACATTCAGCCTGCTGGAACACCTTAGGCGAAGTCCGCGAGGCCGAAGAATTAGCGAGGTAATGTTGTTCAATGTTGTTTGGCTGCTGTGGACGGTTAAAGCTACACGATGTAATGTAATTTGAGTAATGACTTCCCCCGGCTATTGTGTCTTTACGCCAAGCTTTTTCAGGCTAGAAAGTAAGAGAAAGCAGTGTCGGTACATTTGGCGGACCAATAAGAACACGAATACACGGGAAGATTCATTCACCTTGCCCCGCTCCATAAGCCGAGCGCTATCAGTGTCAGTCCAACTGTCATCAGTACACGCTGAACTTTGGTAGAGTGACCAAGTATCCAGTCTGCCGAAGTGGTAGCTAGTGAAGCTGTGAACAGAGCCAGAGGAAGGATGAGGTATCCCGAAGCTCCTGAGAACATCGAAAAAGTGTGAGAGTCAAACGATATCTGGCATACATAACATGAGAGCTCAGTTGCGGAACCTACTATGGTACCTCCACAGGGACTTGGCTTTCGCTTCCCCGCCGAGGAGGCGCATCCCAGGATCGTAAGCGATAAGTATGCCTACCGCAGCTTGCAGAACAAGCAGTATCGAGGTGACAAGACCGAAACGACCATGCCAGGACGTGAAGTGTGGTGCTATGAGGATCCTGTCAATACGATTCGGGAATACTACTCTTACGGAGGGACAGCGCAGGCTTACCAGAATGCAAAGCTTTATTGGCAATCATGATAGTGACACCCGCAGCGACTGGATAGTAGACATGCTTTACGTCAGCCACAGGGAACACTATCAGACCAGTTGTTCCAGACTATGGACTCACTGATAGCCAGTCCGGCGATCTGGAAGATCTGATGTATCGCCAGCCCACGTGCTTTATCCGCTTTTGTAGACGTAGGCTGGAGCGTGAGCACGCCTTGAGCGAAAAGTATGATAGCCAGAGTCTGCAAAGGCGGATGATATGAGAAGAGGCCTGCAGGAGGAAACATTCATCAGCCGGAGGAGACGAGGGTGGCGGGAGCTCGCTGGCAGGAGCACGAGGCCAGACAAGCGCAGCTCACCCGCAGGGTTCTTGACGATAATAACCATGGTGGGCACTAGAAGCATAAGGCATCCAATCTGAAGCGCAAGACCAGGTGAGGAAAGACCGCGATAGACATATACAGTAATGTCAGCGAGATCAGATAAATGCGACCAATAAGCAAGATCGGATAACATCGACCGCCGTTTCCAGCAATAACAGCAACGCGCTCACCTGTGTAGCCATTGCTCTGACATTCCCGAACAGGTTCTGGAACAGTAAAGCTCTCTTTGTTGGCATGCTGTTAGAAGCGTCTTGCTCCCTCTCAACAGCAGGATTGCTCAACAGCGGAGAACGCTCCTGATTGTCGACGGGATCGCCTGGGTTCTGGAAGCTTGCGGCGGGCATCGTGCCGCAGGAGCTATGCGAGAACAGGCTACAGCAGCGTCCGAGAATTCAGAAGAGAAATGCGACGGTGTGCAGGTAGCAGAGGAAGACATTCATTGACCGGACCAGCTGCCGAAGACGCAGAGATCGATCCGAATAGATCACGTGGCTAAGACTTCCTTCATTCTCTTGTGACACATGTATGGCGGTACAAAGCAGCGAGCACTTAACTTAACCTAGAACTTCAATATGACAGCTCTCGTACTTCGTATGCATGACGGACGGCATGTAAGGCTGCTACTGACTGGAAGTACTAGACGGAGACAACGCCATGGTCGACGCCGAAGCAGGTGTAGGATTCGGTGGTAAATCACTCGCAACTCCCAACATTTCTCTGAGAGCTTCATTCTCCTTTTTCAATCTTTCAAGTTCGATATTCCTCTCTAGTGCAGCTGATGATTTATCGAAGCCTGCATTCAATAAAAGACGGAGATAACCACCTTCTCCTTCGTCGTGTTTTGATGTTGAATTGCGATGGTGATGATGGTGGTGGTGATGTTGTTGTTGGTTAGAGTCTTGTTGCTGACTGCTTGACGATGCGACTGAGATTGCTTCGGACGATGCAGTCTTAGCAGAAGAAGTGAGGGCCTGCTGAGCCGCAGGAGAAGCTCTTGCACGGTATGTATCGCCTGCTCCTTCTTCCTGCTGCTGATCCTCCTTTCCATCGTCGTTATCAGAAGAAGAGCTCGACACAGCATCCACGTCCTCACTCGAATCATCAGAGGACGAGATATCGTCTTCACCTTGTATACTTCTCAACGCTTTCCTAATCAGCGAAGATAGGTGTGCAAGAGACCACTGTAAGGCAAGTGGATCTTGGACGTCCAAGACAGGCGGTCTCATGCCAGGTATTTGCATTTGAGATTGTTGTTGTAACGATTGTTGAGCTTGTTGAGTGAGATTCTGTGCGAACGAAAGAGCACTGCTGGTGCTTCCTCCTCCTGCCGTTGCGTTGTTCTGCAGAAGTGGAGCAGAAGCGGGCGGAGCTGGAAGAGCAGAGGTGGATGCGATAGGGGCTGCGGGATGCTCGTTATGGCCATATTGTAGAAGAAGTGTCTCGTAGTGACGTGCTGATTCAAGCTCGTATTGCTGGGATGAGTGCTGTTGGGCATACACAGAGCACGTGAATCATCGAGCGGGACAGACGAGAGGTTCGCTATCAGGATAACATCTACTATTGAATGAAGGAGCTCAGAGCATGACTCACAGCAAAACTCCTAAAGCTGGCCATGACATTATCAAGTGTCCCTTCATAATCTTTCAAAAGCATGCTAAGCTGTCGGTTCTCGTATTGCAATGCTTGGTTCTCGAGTATGAGCGTAGCATTGAAGCGTTCCAATTCCGATTCAAATTGTTCTGCGCGGTACAACAAAAAGACAGAGACGTCACAATAGCTCATTCGATTAGCATGGTGAGGGCTGTTGTCCAGGATGACTCCACTACCTACCCTTGGTGATGTCGGTGTTGAAGCGCCGCAGGGTGAAGCCGGTCCCTGTATGGATGGCCTGCGTCTGTACAAGGCAGCCGAGAAGGCGCGTTAGCCAAGCTCTGATACGACGCGAACGGCGACCTAAGCACCTTCAATTGCTCAGCTTGTCGCTTGAGCGCTTCACAATGCTCCTTGTTGGCGGATAGCTGTTGCGAGAGCTCTGCGAGGAGTTGCCATAGTCTGTGTGAACCACCAGATTCGTATCAGTGCATCCCTCTTTCGCGCTTAGGAGGATATTAATAGTAGCCCACCTTGAAGTCTCATCGTCTACCACTGTCATATTGAAGTCGTTGTAGTCGTGGTGAAAGTGAGCAATGTAGGAGACTTGTGATGCTGGGTCGTCTCAAGAGGCGATCGAGTCGGTCGGTCGACGAGCTCGAGCTTGAAGCGAGCTGAGCTTGTGAAGCTTGACCTTGCATCGAATCAACCCCCAAGACAAAGATGGCCTCCCTCCGCTTCTGTGGTGAATGCAACAATCTGCGTACGTGCAAAAGTCCATTCTTATCCACTATATCGCATGCATGAATCGCTCAACCCTGTCACATTCGGTATTCCATCTCGCAGTCTACCCCAAGGCCGACAAGATCCACAAGGTCCTCCTTTACGCATGCAGGAATTGCGATTGTGAGTAGCTCAGCAACCATGTTTGCGCGACTCACACTTGACTGATAAGCATCTACTCCGCCCACAGGGTTCGAAGAGACCAACAACATCTGCGTGTACAGGAATGAATTGATCACGGAGCTGAGGTGCGACCTCGGTTGCTTGAAAACGACAGACCGTCAGCCCTTGGGGGAATGCTAAGCTGATTCACTGTGCTCCGTCACATCACAGAGAGACGGCTGGTGTCACTCAAGACATCGCCACGGATCCCACGCTGGTGAGCAGCAGCATGTATAGATGGAATACAGGGCGGACCTGTGGCCAGCTGACTGATGCTACCGACTGCCGGTACTCACTGCATCCAGCCACGAGCAGCTAAAACATGCCCCAAATGTGGGAATGAAGAGTGAGCTACCTTACAACTATCTCCACTGCCTACCATCATCTGACAGCATACTACAGAGCCGTCTTCTACCAGGATCAGCAGACGAAACGAGCCGAGAGCAAGATGACTCTTTTCTATGTATGCACGTGGGTGCTCTTTTGCTCGCTTTGCGGTTGGACAATCTATCAAGTGACTGATTGAGCTCCCTTCCTCTTTTACTCCATCTGCCGTTCGTATACACGTTTCGATACATGCAGCCGCTGTAGCAAAGCGTTTCAAGATCCAGAATTGAAAGCCCGGCAAGCGCAGAGGCGGCAGCAGGGTTATTGAGGGAAAACCTAGGGCGGCTGAAGTGGTTGAAGATGTCGTTGTACCATATTCTGGTGATTGATAATCCACATTGTCTGTGATCCATCTTGCAGACTCAGTGAAGCTCGTTCCTGGCTCGACCGCGCACGAGTGGCGCCAGTTCGATGATTGAGACAGGAAGCAGAGGTAACGGAGATACGGGCGCATACCCTTGTATTTAGGGAGTTATTTAGCAACCTAGGCACCCATAGCGCATTTCATTGTATGTGCAGACTGCGATAGCAGCTGCTGTAGGTCTTCGTGCGATATATCAGTTCAGTACCATCAAATCACGTGCTCTGGGTTAGCGGGCTTTCCTATACGGTACAGGAGCTCTCCATACATCGCACGTTAGTGCTATAAAGTGCCTTAGTCCCCCATTGAGGCGGTCTACCGAGTCTGGAGGTAGCTGATAAGTCCCGTATTGAGCCGTAACGTCAGCGAAGGCGATTGTGAGGGACTTAGAGGCGGACGATAGACGAGGTGGACGGTAGCTACAATCGATCAATACGGTAGCTAACTATCACTACAATATCATACCTCTAGCATATGTAGCTTCGCGGGCACCCTCGATGGCAATCCAGTAGACCCTGTACGATCATGTCATGCATGCACATACCGGTACATGTTCCTTCGTTCCTTGATCACTGTCAGCCCGAGCCTGCTTGTCCAGAGAAACTTGAACCCGCCAATGCGCCGAGTGTTTGCTTTGGACCACTTCAACACACTCTCATTACTCTAAGTCTTACTTGCTCCTCATATTGCAGTACCTTGGACTACTACTGCTTGGAACTCCTGCTCTGCTGCTGCAAGTCTGCGGAGCTCCCCGTCGATTGCTCTCCCCTAAACATATCCAGCATTCCATCAACAGCATGAAGGGTGCTACAAGCACGATACCGATACTGCTAGGTCTGGCAGCAGTGGCATCACAGTTGCAAGCCCGAGCAGTGACACATAACAAGCGACAGAACCTTACAGAGGCGCCAATCAACGAGAATGTCCTGCGCAGGAATTGGTGAGCCACGGGCCTGGCCTGATCTGATCTGATCTTTCAGCCACACAAATGCAGATACCCGCAGTGTACATGGCAATGGCTTGTCTGACTATGTAAAACGCCCTTGTGTCGACACAGCGCATACTGGGGCTGGCTGCTAGACGATGGCAATACAAGATACGGCTCACAAGGCGATGCACAATCTTTGGAGGAGATCAATGCAGCTGTCGGGAAGCCGGCCTATGCTTGGGGCGGTTACGACCATATCGAAGCAGACGATTACGTGCCAGGGTGAGTAAGCTATGACCTGAAGGCGGATGTGGGAGGAAGGACGAAACGAAAGCCAAAGTCTCAGAAAAGCGACATACGTTTGCATTGACAACTTTTGTGGCGACCAAGGACTTAGGCGGAGTGCAGTCCGACCTACCGCTCGGGTCTCGAAAAAAAGGTTTCGTATTCCGGAAGTCCTGACATGGTCTTTAATTCCTACCTGTGTTGTGTTTCCCCGGTTGCAGCGACCCGTCAACTTACTACAATGGCTCTGAGCTCCTGCCCTACCTACAACCCGCCATCAACAACAAGGACACCATCTTTGTGGCTTCTGTTGCTGTGAGCATACTGCAACACATGTGACATGATCTAAGCTAATGCCCTTCACTGCGGTCCAGCCCATCCACGGTTATGACGGCTTCCAAGCCAATGACACCGCCCAGCTTGATGCGATGATTTCGGTAATCAAGCAGTTCGTAGACGGCGGGGTGACGGTGTGGTTACGTTTCGCTCACGAGATGAATTGGTCCGAAATTCCTCTTATCCATACTTGCAGCTCAGCCGGCTAATTGCTTCTTTATCAGGTATACCCGTCGAGGATCCGATGACCTTGATCCTACCGGCAGACGGTCCTACTACGATCCTAGCCCTGCAAACTTTATTACTGCTTGGCAATTGGTTTATACAAAGTTCAAGCAAGAGCTGCCCACTGTCTTGCACCAATGGTGCGCCAACATCGGAGCCATAGATCAGATCAGGCCATTCTGGCCAGGCGAGGACTATGTAGTGCGTACTCCGCACTCGCACAGCACTCGTGAATGCCTCTGACAAGCATGTAACGATCAAGGATATCGTCGCTCTCGATTATTATACAACCCTGGGTGCTCCTCAAAGCCAGTATCTCTACCCTACAGACTTGATCAAGCAAACGCACGATACTTTTGCTTTGCCATACAATAAACCATTCTGGATGGGCGAAACGGGTACAAGATCAAACAGCTCCACGAACAACCTACAATGGGTTGATACTATCACGAGCGAGTCGACTTGCCAATCTATGCCAAATTACGAAGGAGGTGAGCTTTTTACCGCCTTCCGTGCGGCCAGGCTGCACGACCGGTCTCTGACATGACTGATCTTGCATCATTATCAGCCATGTATTTCAACTACAAGAAGAACTATATCGATCATTACGTACGCTGCTATATTCGATCCAATCTCTGGGCCCGGTCCGCACTACGAGCCTCAAGCTGACCCTTCTTTGCTTGCTAATTTAATGCACAGGTCGCCGTTCCAGGTGGATCAAACGTAACAACTCAGTTCGCCGAGCTGTTCAACTCAACACCAGGAGATGCAGCTGCACTATCTATCGCCAGCACCGGCGCGGAACAAGGCAGTGATTTCGCTTTCCACCTCGAGCATCTTAAATTCGGTACTGGACTTGCAGACGCCTAGAAGTATTCGGATTTCGGCAAGAAACAAAATTGCATACCATGAGACTGCAGGGCATCGATATCATGATATACGCACCATGGACATTTCCCTTGCGATTTACGATTGATTCATTACGGACATCATTCCCCTCATACCGGAGCAGTGCATGTTATCACAATAAGGCAGTGGGGAAGTAAAATTTGACGATGCAGTGAGAAGTAGACTCAGCCTTGACTTGGGAAGTGCTAGAAGTACAATCTGTGTGACTGCTACTATTGACTTTGACAAGCCATCAATACACCTATTGAGCGTCTTTTGACGATATTCATCCACGATAAGTCTCCAATAGTACGGCAGCCTGGACTCCCCTTTCTACTTTCACTCCAATTATTGTGAGCTATAGTCAGCACTGCCTTGCGGGGTATCTTTGACAAACTTAACAGCGTCCGCCAGCTTCTTTGTGGACCTATCAGTAATCTTGATTGCTTCAAGAGGTTTTACCGCGGAAAGATAGGGACAAGTTCATTCCGAAGCTTCTCTTCTTGAGTAATCTGGGAGCGGGCGGAAGAGACATTTTGACTCCTGTGTTTTCTTTATTCTCGCCAGCTCCAAATTCAGTCATGTATTCGTTGTCCTGCTTAATATCCGAACTCTTCTCGATAGTATCTTTGAGTGACTTGAAAATGGCTTCGGGAGCATCATGGAAACCTTCTGGTGTTTCTGCAACTGTAGAGCCAGGCTGTTCCTTACTGAAGGAAGTGGTAGTATTGCTGGTATTGCCCATGGACTTGAGGAAAGCCGTGCTAAAGATAGGCGTGAGTGAGTTGGAAGTGAAGGCGAGGCTTGAAGCGAGCGAGGAAGATCTTCTAGCTCGTTTATGATAATGGCCCTGCTGATCATTCCTTATGTAGCTGTTGTTTGAAGAATGCGTGGAAATTGAACCAGTAGATAAAGATCTGCCATTTCGTGTAGCTCCTTTCTCGCTGTATGCGCGACCGGGTGCAGGAAGCGACGCTCGTTCACTATCGGCGGAGCCAGTGCTGAATAGAGAGGTAACGGACGCCTTGCGTTTATGTTTGTTACTAGTACCAGTGCCGCTTCCGATGAAGATGCCAGTTGCGAGACCGGAAGAGGGAGAGAATGTCTTTACTTGTGTCACCTCTGGTTGTGCGAATGAGACGGATCGACGAGCTGGGAGGCGGGAAGTTGGTGAGAAGATGCTGTACTTCAATGACTGTGGAAGATAAAGTAGGGGAAGCACGTTAGGAAGAGTGCTCGCTTAACCTGGACTGGTGCAAGCACATGTAAGCTTACCGATCTGTCCTCTTTCATAGCCACTTCTGTCAGGTCCATCTCTTCCTTGGTGTCCAGTCTGATCCCAAACTCATCAACATCGATATCCATACTATCGCCAGGCAGACCCTCATTGTCGACTTGGTTTACAGGTCCGGCCTCTTTGAAAAGATTTGCGAGTCTGGACTTTCTCTTAAGGGTTGCTATAGCACAGCTATCTCTAACGCTAACACGTCTGGCATCGGTAACTAGCACAACAGTTGAATCAGCAAGCTCTTCATCGGACGAAATGTCTTCTGCAGTTTCTGAGCCGTCCGAAAGATCTCGAGGATGTTGTGATGCCTCGGCCTCTCCTGATGTTCCAGCTTTGATGCCGAGAGGTGAAGCGCTCGATAAGACTTCATTCAAGTCTCGCTCGTATTCTTCCCGTCTTTTAGCTTCTTCGATACGATTCTGCACCCACATATGGAGGGGAGTATTCTCTTCGTCCATTTCTGCGAGATGGGGCCCACTGCCTGCGTTCTCATTGGCCAGAGCGACCGCGTTGTCAGCGTTGTTGGCATTGTCCTCGTCGTATGGGGGAGTCAGGGGTGGAGAATGAAGAGCGATAAGCTTCATCTGGACCAGGAAAGGATCAAACACTGTAACGATAGGCTTCGGAGCTGATGGTCTAGCTGGAGTGTTGAAGGGCGTTGCAGCTGTGATGACCCGCTGGGTGTCTGCATCGATGCAAGTGAAGCCTAACCCAGCCAGACCGGGTGAGAGGTTGTTTGGATTCAACGGGGTAGGTTGAACGAGCGAGAGTGTGCTGCTAATACTAGGCATGCGCCCATTGTCTCCATGTTGCTGCCAAAGATTGAGCTGTTCCAGTCTATCCAAAAAAGCAGGGGACGAAATGGCCAAAGTGGTAGCAGATGCCTTGCCACCTATTGCTTCTTTCAACGAGTCTGCCGAAGGGTCGCCAAGAGCAGAGAAGGTTTGAGGCTGCTCGTTGAAGAGAGGCGAGAGACCTTCACTAGCTGAAGACCAACCAAATCCAGAAAAGAGAGAGGATCTATCTGAATCACCGATGGATAGATCAGGAGAGTTGACCTTGCTCTTCGCTTCGGGGATGGGTGAAAGGGTGAGACATTGCGATTGCGCATATGCTGGACATATAGGTGGCTTGTAGGGCATCTTGTATTGCTTCTCCGAGTGAATGATACGTGGGATATCTACCAGGCTCTGGGTGAAGGAGTCTTCTCTAGGTGTTAGATAGAAGGTCAGTGAGCAGCGAGGGTGGAGGAAAAGTTAGAGATGGGACGCAGCAACCCTCAGTGCCTTCTTCAAGATGCGACCTTTCAGTTCCCTGACTACATCATTTCATTCTGGGCTGGCTTTGCGCTTCAGTCTTGCGGGTTCCTGTCGAGATTTCCTGGGATGGCTGGTCTCGCAAGTACAGGTCAGGCATGGAGGAGCAGCAAGGCACAGCGGCACTCTTTGCAGGATACATTCATGATACCCTTGCAGTCTTGCAGATGTAGCATGGACGCGTCGTGTATGTTTGGCCATGGCTTCTCTGAAATGCAGACTGGCGGTTGTCAGACTGTCAAGCGGTGGCCTCGTCGACGTTGTCCTGTCCTCGCTTCTTCTTCTTCTTCTCTACAAGCACGACACGAGACACGAAGAAAGCACTCACCAACACGAACAGGGTACGACGAATCAGGACAAGAGCGTAGGGGGAGAGAGCCCAAGTCAGCGGCAGCCGCATCAGCACCGCGTCTCGCTCGTGCGAACGTGACCTGAAAGTCTCGGACACACGGTGCAGGACACATCTAAACACATCTGCATATATACAGCAGCCTTCGACGAGGATGGACATCGCAGCGCAGTTCGGGAGTCTGACTCTCGCGAACACCAATGCGAACAGCAACAACAATCTCTCTGCAGGTGGCAGACTGAAGAGCGTGAGTTGTGTTGGGTCAACGCTTGCTTGTCTGTCTATTCAAAACAGCAAGAGAGGACGCGCTTTCATGATGCATCAAAGACAGCGATCGCGGAACACGGTAGGAGAAGCATACTAACGTCCCGCTGTCTTGCATTTGTGCTCCTGTAGAAACGCTCCCAGCGCTTCACCGTGCCAGTGCAGCCTCCCAATCCTGCAGCCTCGCCGCCCTTCTCCAACTCGACTTCAGACGACAGCAGCGCACCTAATTCTGGCTCTTCCTTCACCTTGTCGAGCAATAACCATTCGTCGAGTGGATATGGACACCAGGGACATGGTAGCAACAGCTTCGTCGACCAGGCGATGTTTCCACCCTCCGGCTTTGCGCAGACGATGACGAGCATGAACAATCATCATAATACTGGTGGAGCAGGATTCAGCGGTGGATTCGATGGAGGACAGCAGCAGCAACAGGCGCAGCTAGACCAACAGCAGCAATCACGACAACAACAACAACAACAACCGCAGCATGCTTTCTTGCAGCAGGACCCTTTCGCTTTCCAGTCCGCTCACAGTCGCACGCGTACTCTCAGCTCAGGCGGAAGCAGCAGTGGCGGGTCTCACCACCATCAACATCAGCAGCAGCAACAGCATCAATCACAGCCATCGCAGCATTCACACACTGGAAGCCTTAGTGCGAATGGTATCTGGGCTGATCAACCAGCTGCTCAGCAACCACAGCAGCTGCACATGGATGGCTTCAATGGAGGAAACCAGAATTCGAGGTCTGCTACCTTCCCACAGAACGCGACGGGTTTCCCGCAGCCGCCGTCGCACCAGCAGCAGCAACAGCCGTACAATGGCGGTCGACAAAATGGTATCAGTACGCCTCAACCAGCGCAGGACGCCTCTGCAGACGATATCATTCCGACCGCGATTGTAATCAAGAACATCCCCTTCAATTTCCCTTCCGAGTCATTGCTTGCGATCATTGAAGAACTCACTCTTGCGCCTCCTTATGCATTCAATTACCACTACGACATGCGAGTCTTCCGCGGTCTTGCGTTTGCCAATTTCCACACGCCTCAAGAGACGGATGCTTGCGTAGCTGCGCTTAACGGTTTTGAGATCCAGGGAAGGAAGCTGCGAGTAGAGTACAAGAAGGTACTTCAAGCTGGAGAGAAGGAACGGATCGAACGTGATAAAGCTATCAAGAGGATGAGGAGTATGCAATTTGAACGAGAACGCATGATTGCGCAACAACAAGCGCATGCGCTCCACCTTCAGCAACACATGTTCAATAGCGGTGTCCCACCCTTGCCCTTACAGCATCAGCAGCAGCAGCATCCTATGCCTGTACATCCGCAAATGCAGCTACGTCAGCAGCATCAACCCTCGCATGACGAACCAGAAGACTATGGACGAGCTGTACATCCCTCCAATTCGATTTTCAACAGGAACATTAACAACAGCGGACAGCTGGCCTTCTCTCCACCTATGGATGGAGCCTATCCCTCGCACTCCAACTCTAGCAGCGGGGGCGCTTCCACTTCCTCCCGCACTGGCAGCGGGACAAGTATGCCCTCCGAGATCGACATGAACGATCAACAGACTCTTGAGCTTTATTCACGTATCTTGCTGTTCAAAGAAGATGCCCTTCGGGATGAATTGGCCTTCGCCAAAGCTCTCTCACCCGTACAGAGGCGAATCGTGCATTTGATCGCTCAAAAGCTGAATCTCGACCATCGAAGCGCTGGCAGTGGAGACGAGAGATACGTTATCGTTTCGAAAACGAGCACGAACGGCCTCTCACTCACCTCACAACAGCAACAACGCTCATTGAGGACACGCGCATCGGCGTATCCAATGCTGAACCCCGATCCATATGCCCCGCCTCAGCCTTCCATGCTTGGCGATGCGATGGCCATGCATGGCTTCAGCAGTGCTTTGAGGAAGAAATCGATGCCTGATCTTAGACATCAGCAGCAGCATCCTCTATATGGTATTCCAGACTATCAGCAGCATTCGTCACAGCAGCAACAGCGCCATGCAGGACACGCGCAGCAAACGCAGCAGATTAATGGCTCGGGATTCGTGACTGGTACATCCTCCGCGTCTCACCACTCAAACGTCACACCCAGACACTCGACACATGACCTTCGCGCTGTAGCTGCATCAGCCACAAATCGACGCTCGCTTCATATGCATACCAGCGCACCGGGCGAAGGGGTACCTCCCGTTCCTGCGGTACCATTGAACCTCGCTTTTCAGCAGCAGCAGCAGCAGCAATCATTGCAGCATATCAATGGAATCAGCACTTCGCTTCCAACCTCAGCGCCACCAGCCGATAATTCAAGGCATTCATTCATCTTCGGATCGCATGCTGGCTCAGGTTCAATTTCAGGCTCTGCCTCAGGTTCCGGCTCTCTAGATCTTTCGCACGGGTCGAATGATGTTATGCCTAAGACCGCCTCGAGTCTGCCAACTTCAACACTCTCGATGGACAGCAAAATTGTTGGAAGTCCAGTCAATTCTAATGCTGCTTCCAACGGCAACGTTGCCGGTGCTGTCGTTAGACAGCCTCGAGGCCCAGACTCTGCTAGCTCCTGGGCTAGAGCAGCTGCAATCGCTGCTGCTACCGCTGCAAGCTCTTGATATACATATTATTCATTTTATATTCGGGTTATTATTACGCTCATTCCACGCAAAACTGGTCCTCTGGTAATATGACTGCCCAGTCACACGACCGCATTCATGGACGGTACCTCACGCTCTTTTATACGAAAACCAACGAATCGATATGAAGTGACGAAGAACCATTCAGCCCCTTTGGTATCTTAATGCAATTCGACTATTACCCTCCACGTACATAATTATGTCCCGCTTGTTTACCCTCACCTTACGAAAGCGATAAAATCAAAATTAAAACGACACCAGTGACGTGAAAGAGAACGATTCCACATTCTGTTTGTGTCTCTTGGTGCCTTCATCACTTCGTCGTACACCCGCTTAAGTACAAGAGCACTGATACCCCAACACCAAAAGCTTGTCTAATTGTAAAGTTATATTTCGTTGATCTTCTCCACTATTCGTTCCCAGACGCCGACTTCGAGCTTCCCTAGGTCCGGTTAGTTTTTGGTTGTAATCTTTAGCACCTTATGCATCGTACCGGGCAGTGCTCATACAGTGCGAAATGCCGCTCATATTCTTTCAGTAACATGGAAAGCTTGCGCTTCGTGATGCAGCTATAACATTCAATGACAATGGGTTCAAGCAGGTCCGCCACTACAACCTGCATGGAGAGAAGGCAATCGAGTTGTTGCTTGACTTCATGCTTTCATTCATGCGCCATACGCATTTTTGCGCGTACTTAGCATGGAGCTCGACGATAATGCCGTTGCTTCGAAATCCGCATCTGCTGTCCAGGTCTTGCCTTACATAACCGTACAGGTGGGCAACCAACCATGCCTCTGCTTCTTGGCTGCCGCGCTGGTATCTGCAACGTGCAAGTCACTGACTGTTAGCAACATACTCATTTTGGCTACAGCATGACCTGCAAGCTGTCATTCAGGACGTGACAGTGAGTGGTTTCATGCGGTATACTGGCGTATGAAGACTGACAAATGTGCCGGTAGGACGGAACTATCGGTGCCGAGGCCTTTTGGGTATCAGCGTATCGTGAAGGATCTCCAAGTGTCCATGGCAAAGTTTTGGTCAAGCCGTCTCTTGACGGCGATGCTTCAGTCGAGTTTGAATCAGTAGGAGGTATTGAATTTGAGGGGCTCTCTAGCGTGTGTCTGCACCATACTGCATTGCATATACCGCCACCGAGCTGACGCTAATCTTCAAACTTGTATAGGCCAGCTTCACAATAGCATGCCCGCAGCTGAAGATTCCAAAAACCTCGATACGAATGCCCAGACAACTTCACAAAGCTTTGCTGTCGAAGGGTGTATGGCTAACCTTACCCTACGATATTGAAATGCTCCTTTAGGCTGAGTGTCACGGTTCTTGTCCAGATTGATAGCATGGACGTCTCGCCTAATAACCGTTTATACGTAGTTGGGGGCAAAGATGGAGCTCTTAGGGTCGGCAACGTACGCACCAATGCTGCGGACGATATCAGACTGCTCAAGGGTCATGTCGGAGATGTTCTCAGCTGTCGTTTCGTGAGTTCTGAGCGCACGACACCAGGCTTGTGTGCAGAGCTAAAGGCTCGTCTCTCATTCCCCCTAGTTCCCGTCTTCGGAAGTCGTTCTTTCTACCTCCTCAGACTTGTCAGCGCGGATCTTCTCGGCACTAGATGGCAGCAATCCTCGCACATTAAAAGGCCACGCAGCTGCCGTTACAGACTGTGCGATAATTGGGCGGGGGCGGCAGGTTCTAACAACGAGCAATGATGGAACGCTGAAGCTGTGGCTCATTGGTGAAGCGAAATGCCTCAAGACATGGCGTTTCGGTCGCGAGACCCGCAAGAGAGCCTTGAAAGTGGCAGTCGTGTCGAAGACAAGCATGAACACAAGCGGCGACGACGAGCTCTCTGGCAAAGTCGCAGCCGTAGCGCTTGATGACGGAGGTCTAGCCTTGGTGGATCTCGAGACGTCGGGCGCAGATTTGCCCATTCAAGTGATAGAAGGGCCCAAGACGAAGAAAGCTTTGTCTGCTGTGACTGTTCATACCATTGGAAACAGTCTATACATCGCCACAGGAAGCGTAGATGGTATCGTCTCTGTTTTACAGTTTGATGTGACCGAATTGTCGAACTCAGCGAATCTCGTAGTCCAGTTCAAGCGCAATGGTGCGGACATCTCTTCATTGACTTTCCTGCGCGCGGGCGAAGAGCAAAGTGGGAAACTTTCGCTACTGGTGGCGACCATGGAAGGGCTTCTGTTCGAAGCACTCGTTGGTACGGCGGAGCAAGATCCTGAAGTGAAGGTTCAAATAGAGTATGCAGGGTACGATATCGATGCTTGCAACGTGGTGGTACAGCGAGGGAGTGAGATATACTCAGCGGGCAAAGACGGTCACTTGCGGCGGTATTAGCTTGATGGACACAGAGACCTGTTACCTAGCGTGATGATCATGATTGTATTGCTTATTTTCGACTTCGCTGGTGGACGTTGTGCATTACTTAGTACAGTGACAGACATGGGGATGAGTGAAATCAGGGGGTACAAGACACTGAAAGCGACGGAGTGTAACAAACAACGGTCGATGAGTCGGAAAGAGGGTACGTGGATTGCACTAATGTGGAAGCTGCCAGCAAAGACATTGTCACTGCCACTGGCACGGAGACAAGTCTACCATTCCATCTTCTTCGACTTGGGAGCTTCTACATTAATGGGAATTTTGCCTTGGTAGCCAATCCCATCAAGCCAAGGGTATCGTTCTGAGCGGCGCTTCTCGAAGGCTGTGATGTCTTTTTCGTGTGCTAGAGTCAGGCTGATGTCGTCGAGGCCGTTGATGAGGCAATGTCTTCGGAAATCTTCGACTTCAAATGCTATCGTCTCGCCATTCTTCCGGCGGATGACTTTCTCAACGAGGTCGACCTCCATTTCTGACCCGTCGCGCGAGTCGGCTGCGAGGATATCTACTTGATCTTGCGGTAGAACAAGCGGTAGCATGCCGTTCTTGAAGCAGTTCTGTGAAAGCATACGTGAGTTAATCAGGATAGTTCCAGCTTCAACTGACAGAATAGTGGGACTCACATTGAAGAAGATATCAGCGAACGACGTGCAAATAACGCACATGATGCCGAAATCTTTAAGAGCCCAAGGAGCATGTTCTCTCGAAGAACCGCAACCGAAGTTAGGACCAGTGACGACAAGGATCTTGGCGTGTCTGAATGGCTCTTGATTGAGGATGAAATCGGGACGTTCTGTCTTGTTGTTGTCGCTATAGCGGAAGTTGAAGAAAGCCGCTGTGCCGAGGCCTGTTCGCTTGATTGTCTTGAGGAATCGAGCGGGAATAATAGCGTCGGTGTCGACATTGCTGAAAAACAGATGAAGGAGGCCACATTAGCATATACACTAAGCTCCAATTCATGCAGTCTGAGGAAGGAAGAGAGCTCACGACTTGTCCAGTGCGGCGACGACACCCTTCAGCTGGGTGAATTTGGGCATTCCGCCAGCGGGGGCAGCAAGGGCGGCGGGAGGTGCATTCTCAGGAGCGCCATCAGAGTAAGCGACAGCGTCTGTGCCCTCCTCGACAGGGTCTGTATCAGTCTTCTCGATAGGTGCAGCAAGAGCTTGCTTTTCAAATTTCTTATCGGTTTCGGCAGTTTCGACAGATGTCGATGTGCTAGACCCTAGGTATTCCGCTTTGCTCTTCATGAGTTTGCGTACATCTGCGAGGCGACCCTCGACGGCGGCAGCGGCTGCCATAGCAGGGCTCATGAGATGGGTCCTTCCGCCTGGACCTTGACGGCCTTCGAAGTTTCGGTTTGAGGTAGATGCGCACCTCTCGCCTGGTCGGAGCTGATCAGGGTTCATCCCAAGGCACATTGAGCATCCAGCTTCTCTCCAATCGAATCCAGCTTCGGTAAAGATCTTGTGCAGTCCTTCTGATTCAGCTTGTGCCTTAACGAGGCCAGACCCAGGTACGATCATAGCATATACGTTAGGTGCGACCCTGCGACCTTGTACAACTTTTGCAGCTGAGCGGAGATCCTCAATTCGAGAATTTGTGCACGATCCGATGAAGACTTTATCGATTGTGATGTCCTCCATCAAAGTGCCAGGCTCCAGACCCATATATTCCAGACTGCGCTGGATACCCTGCTTGCGGGCCTCGTTGGGCGCATCTTCAGGGTTCGGTACAGCTCCACCGATATGAACGACGTCTTGTGGTGATGTACCCCATGTTACGGTCGGCTGGATATCCTTGGCGTCGATCTCGACGGAATAATCGAAGTACGCGCCCTCATCGGTGCGAAGTGTCTTCCAGTGCTCGACTGCAGCGTCCCATTCGTCTCCTTTGGGACACAGCGGACGCCCCTTGAGGTAGCTAAATGTGTTCTCGTCCGGTGCAATCATTCCTGCTCTTGCGCCTGCCTCGATTGACATGTTGCACTGTGGTCGTTGATGAACATGGTGAGCTTTCATTTGTGACCAGATACTGGTTAACGAGGTAAGAAAGCGACTTACAATCGACATCCTCGCTTCCATGGAGAGATCCTCAATAGCAGTACCACAATATTCAATGGCACATCCAGTACCACCCGCTGTTCCAATAACACCAATAATGTGAAGGATGATATCCTTTGATGTGACACCCTCGGTGAGCTTGCCATCAACCTTGATGCGCATATTCTTGGCCTTCTTCTGGATGAGCGTCTGAGTAGCTAGGACATGCTCTACCTCTGAAGTTCCAATGCCAAACGCGAGAGCTCCAAAAGCACCATGCGTGGCTGTGTGAGAGTCGCCACATACAACTGTCGTGCCGGGAAGGGTGAAGCCTTGTTCGGGGCCGATGACCTGTATAGGTTCAGGAGCCAAAAATGAAGGAGCAGCTTCAGTAAATATAAATCGCCTTGGTTGTATACACCCGCAGCTAAGCTTGCAGAGTTAAGGAAAAAAAGTTCGCCACCCACATGAACAATTCCCTGCCTCTTATCAGTCATTCCAAAGTAGGTGAGGCCAAATTGCTTGACGTTGTCTTCGAGAGTGACACATTGCAGTCTCGAGTCTGCTTCTTTGATAAACGTGGAAGCGCTCTTGAAATCTTTTCTTGATTCAGTAGGGATGTTGTGGTCGACTGTGACGAGCGTGCAGTCCTTTCTTCGCACGGGTCGTTTGGCAAGAGTGAGACCTTCGAAAGCTTGGGGTGAGGTAACTTCGTGGACGATGTGTCTGTGGGGGGCGTGTCAGGAATTTCAGAGGCAATACAACTGCAACCCCGTCTACAAATGGCCTGACCGATCAATGAAGAGAAGGCATGTTCCGTCGTCTCCTGTTTGCTTGACGAGGTGGAGGTCCCAGACCTGCGTATGCCAAGGGAAGTCAGCTCTGCAGTCGATACTATTGGGATGCTACCGAGCTCACCTTGTCGTAGAGGGTCCGCTTGTCGGGCTTCGAAGCGGACTGTGTGTTTGATGGAATTGCAGGATGGAGCCACTGTCAGTCAGTTCACTCATCATATCACCTCACATCACCGTGAGTAATGCGAGACTCACAGCGGGTGCGGGCATGGTGGAGTATCTTTACAATACGAGATGTATGGAGTAGAGCAAAGGCAAAGGCAAAGCGGACCTCGATAAAGTGAAATGCGAATGAGCGCTGGGCGATTGGCTCTTCTTCGCCGGATCACCCTGCAGCCTCGCACGGATTTGTCGGAGGAGCAAGCAGCCCACCACCAGGCGGCCGGCGTCTATGATATATACACATGGTAAATGCAAGGCGACGGCAACTCAAAATAGAACGGCATGTAATAAAAGAAGGAGATCAACTTCAGTTGTAACTGCAGCTGCCTATCGCCGATGCCTTTCAGAGCCACAGACAACAGAAGCTGACGGCTTGTACGAGATATGACCGGTGGCTGCATATATGCAAGATCAGTGGCATTATTCAAACGCGTATTCCACTTAAACCAAGACGACGATATCATTTTAATTAGCTAGCGAGCGGCAATCTAGGACCTCGCTTCTCGCCGAGAAAGTCCTTGCATGCTGTTCACTGCGTACAATGCAATACTCTACTTTATTAGCTGCAGCTCTGCCGGATAGTCCAGTTGAGACCTGATACAGAAATATTGGTGCCCGCCCACTGCTCTTCTGAGAATATACACAGCGACCTCACGCATGCGTCTTCCATGAGCCATCATTGGCTAGATCATGTTGAAAGGCCCAGCCTGCCGACCGAGCCTGTTATCTGGTTGCAGTCCCGTGCCTACCTTGACAAGGAGAAGGAGAACGGTGTTCGAGATGATAGCATCCCTCTGATATCGTCGTAATTCGTTAGATTGCATTTGACTACTTGCCCTCAGATATCCGAAAGGACTACAAAGGCCTATGCGCCCATCTTCCTCTACCCTGTCTGACAGCTCTCATATGTCTCTTCTCAAGCTGTGTATCTTCCCAATTAGCAGTCCAATTCCTCTTTCCATCTTCTGTCCACAGCTCCTTCGCGACCGCATCGGGCGCCTCATCTCCCAAGTCCGTGACTCCTCTTCTCCGTCTGCCAACTCCTTTATAAAATTCCCACCCTAGACGCATGACTTCGCCATCTGCATCGTATGGAGTTGGAATCTCGCTGTATCCCGGTCGTGCGGTTGGGTGACGCACGTAGATTGCAGAACAGGTCGGGAAGGATACTTCGAGATAGGCGGGGATGAAGAGGAAGGGTGCGCTGTAGTCTGGTAAATCGAATGGAAGACCGGGTACTTCCTTCTTTACTTTGGCAGCTTTCTTTGATTTTGAGGTTTTGCTGGATTTAGCTGAGGTGGCCTTGTCTTCAGTTGGCAATGATGCACTTGCAGCTGTTTCCGCAGTATTTGAACCTGCGTCGGTCGTGGACGTTGATGTAGAAGCAGATACTTCACTCGCTTCTCCCTCCGTAGCTTGAGCACTAGCCTCGCTCGCACTTTCTGCAACAGGTGCAGCACCCACAGCTTCTTCGACAGCCTCCTCTCCTCCCTCCGCTGATTCGGATGCTGATGAACTCGATGATTTCGTCTGCGTCTGGTAAGGTTTATCTGATTTGCGGAGTAGGTACATCTCCATCGGATTAACAGTGAAGATGTCGCCTGGCTGGAGGATAATATTGGGATCGGTGCACTGGAGGAAAGCGTCAGTCAGCCCATCAGAATGGAAAGGGAATACTATAGCAAGTAACTGACTGTTTTCCCATTGAGCTTCACATGTCCTTGAGTAATCATCCGCCGCGCATCGTATGCCGAGTGTGTAAAGCACGCTCTAAAAAGTAGGACGTCCAATCTAGCTTCGACCTCTCTCCACATGAGGCTTGCGAGCGGTATTCGTCTACTATCCTTGTTCGCCGCTCTTGCACCAAATTCACTGCCATCTGCGGCAGCAGTGCTTGCGCTCCTGCTCGCCTCTTCAGCTGCTGAACTACCGCTGCTTCCGCTGCGCGCATTCGCTTGCAAGGGTGGCAGAGCATCCGGCATGAACCTTCTCCTCAATCTACGCTCCTGGATCCAATCTCCATGATAAGCACGCAACATACGCTTGCTAACCCATTTCTGCTGATACAAGGTCATGGGCGTCGATTTGAAACTGAGGTTCTTCGCTAGATGGTCCGGTGGATTGTAGGTGAGCCGCCATAGCGAATAGAGATTCCGGGCGCCCCAGGACATGCGCACCAGCCCCTTGTGAAGACTGTCCGCTGGCATCTTGAGAGAATGTGATGGACGGGTTGTTGTATTATTGTGCAACGACAACAGTCCGCGCCTGGAAATTTTGGCCTATCCTCCCAAGCAGGCCTCGATCACGTAGCCGGGCACTTGCATGCAAGTAACGACGAGGAGGTGCACTTCTGTTGCTTCCCCACTAATTGATTGAGTCGCTGGGCAAGATGCTGTACACATTAGCCCGCACGATGTATTATTGGACATGCTGGGAGGCTCTCCAGTCAGACACCTCCGATCTGCCTTCAACGAGCGTAAGGACATACCGGTACATATATCGGGGCACAATTACATGTGTACGGGCAGTGTGTCTCCGACCAAGCTAGCCATATGCGCTATTAGAAGGACCTACTGCGCTCATTGGGTACGCCGCGCACTGGAGATGCTCTGACTTGCAATCAGCGAAGTACATGAACACCGAGTTCGCATAGGCGACCTTAGGGTGAAACTGCTGTCAGGACACGGAAGCTATGAAGCTGTGGTCAGTGTGCCATGGGATGTATTGATTGCTTAGAACAGTACAGGTTGTACGGGTTGTAGTATAGCTTGGTCAGAGCACACTCCGTACCCTGTTACTTGGGTGTGTTAGTACTTCGGCTTATCATGGCCTCAGGTGTGCCTGCATCTGGCGCAGGGCGAGTAAATGTCACAAGACGCGCATACAGACGTGCGCACGCCTTGATATCCATTTCATTCTCCATCTCACCCCTTACTGCCCTCGTAACTGGCTTTATCCAAGCAGCTTTGCCCGCCTCTTTCTCCGCCAGGATCTCGCTTGACTTTTTTTCCCCCAAAAGACGCGTGCCTCGTCCTTCGCGCAGTTTGCATGATTACAGCTCTTGCTCTTGCTTCAACACCTCGAGTCGCACAAGCTAGGACAGCGAGGCACAGCACATTCTTTCACGCACACCACTAGTGCAGCGTAGTCAGCCAATCATGCCCGGCATCGATGGCCCTCCAAAGGTCAGCCAGGCCGTGACCGTGCCCCAGCCTCCGTACCCCGTGGACGGCAATGGCGACTTCAACAATCTCCAGCTCACAGCGCTCGTGCTCGCAGCTCCCTTCATCCTATTCAAGTTCTTCATCCCCTACTTCACAATTGGGTTCTGGAGCTACATCTTCTTCTTGCCTGTCACAGGCGTGCCTGTCACCATTGGCTACTGGTACCTCATGTCAAGAATTGGTTCAAGCAAGCGTGAATATGTAGCCAAGAGACTGCCTGGTAAACCGATGGATTATTACTTCACCTTCAAGGATGCTGCTCTCAAGCAGAAGTACTCAAATAGGAAAATTAATTGGCAAGTCTTGTATGATGCTTATTTCGATGAAAAGGTGGATTTCAACCGTGGGTGCCAGTTTACTTGACTGCCAGCTATACACTTTTCCAAACACTTAGCTTACTCTTCATGACGGGTGAACTATAGATGATGTCCTGGAGACGCTCGAAGCCAAGCACGACTGGGCAACCTTCGAGTTCACCTGGGAACTTTTCTACGATGTCTTCACACGTCTCCTCCCCGACGTGATCATCCATTCATCAGCACAGGACGAAAGCCAAATCCGAGACCACTACGACCGAGGCAATGACTTCTACTCTTGGTTCCTCGGACCACGAATGATCTACACATCCGGCGTCGTGACCGACGAAAACAAGAAAGAAACGCTCGAGGAGCTCCAGGATAACAAGCTCGCACTTGTCTGCCACAAGCTTGAACTACAACCTGAAGACACTGTACTGGACATTGGATGCGGATGGGGCGCTCTCTCCACCTACGCTGCTAAGAACTTTGGATGCGATGTCACTGGTGTCACGCTTGCCAAGGAACAGGCTAAGTTCTGCCAGGACCGTCTGAACACGAATGGGTACGTGCGAGTCTCATTACTGTTATTTCGTGGCAACTCTGATAATTGTTTGGTCTTAACAGCGTCGCTGCTGACAAAGCTCGCATTCTCTGCATGGACGCCCACGACATCCCCGATGGTCCAGCAGGTCGATTCACCAAGATCGTCTCCCTCGAGCAAGCAGAGCACATCGGAATCCGAAGGTATCAAGGCTTCATGCGCAAGATTTACAACCTACTCGACGACGATGGAATCTTTGTCTTGCAAGTAGCTGGACTTCGCCGAAGCTGGCAATACGAAGACCTCATCTGGGGTCTGTTCATGAACAAATACATTTTCCCTGGCGCAGATGCTTCTTGCTCGCTTGGATGGGTCATCAATCAGGTCGAATCTGCTGGATTCGAAGTTAAGACTGTCGATGTACTCGGTGTACATTATGGGGCTACCATTCAGAGATGGTACGAGAACTGGCTCAAGAATGGTGACAAGTGCTCAGAGAAATACGGAGAGAAGATTAATAGGATCTGGAAGTTCTTCCTTGCTAGCAGTGTTATCACTGCTCGCCAGGGAGGAAGCTCAGTCTTCCAGGTGCGCAATTTCTCGGCTTTGTAGACTTTCTGGTGTCTAATGCTTGATCCCTGCACTGCCTCCAGATCACCCTCCACAAGAATCTCAATAAATACCCACGGATCGATGGCGTCAAGAGCCACTCTAGCATCCACATTGCTCCCAAAGAGGGCATCTCTGAGGTCATCTAAAGTGTGCTGGCAGATTAGCATATACTACCCACCTCGTTGCACTCTCCTACATACCATTTCCCTCCTTAAAAGCTTACATTTAGCAAGCAAAAGACCTATAGACGGATCATTTGGAATCACACAGTAAAAGCATGCTTTGTACGGACAGTCCATCATGGAACAAGGTGACTGGCAGGCATAGCCTAGACATAGCAATTCATTCGCATATGGGGCAGACATTACAGGTCCGCCAAGAGATGATCGTCGAGTGTACCGTATCACTTGCTGTACTTTGCCGGTCCGTCCTGGCAGAAGTGCCTGGGACCGGCCAGGCCTCCTGATATGGGCATGCTATTGCCTTTGTTGTTTCGGTTTGCCTTGATCAACGTCACTTCCTGTGACAGCCTTGGTGAACAGGTGAACAAAAGTCGGCATTGTCGTCATGCCCTCCCAAACAAGCTGTGTCACATGACCAGGCTTCAACGGCTTCGACTCTTTCACGCTGTTCCTGCCTTTGCTCAATCCAACTAGCCTCACAGAAGGAGTATACAATTGCGCGCTTACTACGTCCCTACTCTGACTCATTATGTGAGATGCCACTGGACATTGGCGTTCCTAGTAGCTTTTGCTGATCTGTCGATCCCTCCTTCGAATTCTGGCTGTGCGCCACTCTTGGTATTTAATATGCAACAGGGTGAAAGAAGCAAATCAAGTCAGAGGGCGTGAGTGGTAGCCTTCTGAGAGTGAATGAGATTGCAAACCTGAGCTGAGAGGCACACTCGACAGTAAAGGCAGCTCTACATAATGCAAATGGTAGGCATTTCTTTCTCGATCATCGGCCTACAGACGTCGACTCTGGCGGATAAGACAGGATAAGACAGGGAAGAATACTAATCACGTTCTGCATCCTTGCGACTCTTACGGATACGCTTGGCATAACAGTCAGTCCAGAAGGCAAGGAGAAGGTGATGGACAAGTTGGAACATCTGGGTTACGAGACCAACCTCGATATGGAAGTCGAAAGGCTGGCACCAAGCAAGGAAGCTGCTGTCCACCATCATACGCACAAGTCGCTTGAGCACGACCATCACCATGCCCATCATGTTGGACAGGATCATGATACCTTGGATGCGAAGAAGCATCATCATGAGGAACGTGGACATGATGCCGATGAATCCCACGATACAAGTCGCCACTAGGGCGTACTATAGCCGTTTGGGACAGATCGATCTGTTCGCTCTTGTTTATACATACGGTGTATCCTAGTAGTGTGATACATATTCTGTGTGTATGTATCTTAATGTATTCAGTACACTGCCTCGTAATATTCCCTCCTGATACAGTATACTGTAACAGTCTTAACAACGCCCGCGTTCGTCGTCAGTCTTTGAGTCTCCCACAGTCGCCTACACCTCGCTGCGGCTCAATACGGGAGTCGGCGAGCTTCTCCTACGTCGAGCGATCTGAAAGCCTCGTAACTCAGATACAACGTCTGTTGGGTTTAGACCCGGGTAGAAGCGGTTGTACCTGGTAGATACGGAGGGGCGGCTTGTCCGCTCTATGTTGTATCGGCACCAACAACAACAACAACGCGAATATCGCATTTACTAGAAATTGTCGACTGCACCGGTATTCGTGGTCAACAACATGTTGTCGCGAAGGATCGCAAGAGATGTCTTGTGGTCCAGTCCGGCAAGGGAAAGACACGTGATCGGACTGAGCGAGGGCAGTCGGCACAACTTTTTATTCTTCGTCTCTGCTCCTGTTCAACCAGATCAGCATCGAAGGAACCCCAATCTCTCAGCATCCCAGCAAAGCATGCTACCCAACGGTGTCATCCTTAAGCAAGGCATCTCAACCTCTGAATAGTGTGTGCGCCTGGGGCATGACCGCTCCTCTCGCCGCGATCATGCAAATTTTCGCAGCAGAGCAAGTCAACGAACTGATTAGACAGACTGAATGGCGTCTACGCTGCAATAGCAGTGCTACTGTAACTGAAAGGTGAGTAATGCGGTTGCGTGCCTGCGTATATAGCTAAAGTGCTGCATCAGCCTTTCCTTCTCTAGCCTAGTCATTGCTTCTCCCACACTTCATCCATCATCCATATGTCCAATACTTCACGATCCTCCCACATTCAAATGATGAGATTGCCATATACTTATACTAGAGTCAAGCGCAACTAGGTCGGATTGATCCCAAAGTGGCAGTTCGGCCGAGGGTTGATTACAGGCACACTCTGATCTCTCCCACTTCCTTCCCATTCCTTCTCGCTCGGCTTTGCTTTCCATGGCTTGCAGCAGTACAGAAGTAGATAGCCTGTAGCTTTCTCCTTCGTGTTCAGTCAGATCAGCTCAATGGTGTTTCATGGGCAAGGTACTTGTTTTAATTGGCGGTGCGGAATGAAATGGCATGAGAACTATCATACAATTGAAGAGAATGGCTACGTGGTGATATTGAAAGCCTATTGAAGTGATGGTTGGGATATATCCTCTTTCAGAGGCACATTGTATGTTTTGCAAGCGTACTTGGCCGACTGCGAGCGCTCGTCGAAACCGCAACCTTAGTGGCGGTGGTGGGAGTGACCGTCCTCCTCGTCCTCGTCTTCAGGGAGGCGGATAGCACCCTGCTTTCTGGCTTCGTACAGCTTCCAGATGTATGCCGCGATAAGCGCCACGACCTGGAGAGACGCAGTAAGGATGAGTGGGACCTGCGGGGTAGCCAGCCGAATCAGTAGGATGCGAGCGTGCGTGAAACATGAGACACTTACAACAACCTGGACAGGCTTGTCGTTGCCCAGGAGGATAGCAACGAAGAGGAAGATGGTGCATCCTGCCCATGCAATATCCTGACCCAGGAAGGTGATGAAGGCGTCTGAATCGTGCGTATAGCTCGCGTTAGCTTGCGATCATGGACAATGATCGATTTCTCAGACTGTGTGATCGGAAGCCTGCAGACGTACCAATGAGACCGAGACCAGTGATGACTCCAAAGGCAATCCAGGCATGAGTCTCGTGCTCCCGCTCCCTGTTGCACGGAAGCTGTCAGATCCTGATGACTTCCTCCCACAGTGACGCCCGATCATGATCGCGATCACGTGGGCCAAATTGCCAAACTATGGAACTCACCACTTTCCCTCTCGG
>Ga0181467_100276_pt1 | contig 26621 bp, 42 predicted proteins | sample InSIn5gowninarea_2_FD_119079 | JGI IMG/M metagenome (GOLD analysis project Ga0181467, IMG submission 119079) | Clean room microbial communities from NASA Spacecraft Assembly Facility at Jet Propulsion Laboratory, Pasadena, California, USA -... ... | reverse complement strand
TGTGTATCGTGTTGGAGTACAATCAAGCGAGGAGTCTGCCGCTATATTGCTGCAAATCCTGCGTACAATGGACTATCGGACTAAGATCAAACCTTCCAATGTTGTCAATACCGTACCCCATCCTGCCTCAAAATACCCTGTTACCTTGGCAACCACAACAGAAACACAGACTTCGAGAAAGCACTGAAGCAGGACAAGATGGCTAGGTTGGCTGCATCGATCGAGGAGCCGCAAATGCACGCTCAAGGTACCACACCACTCGCTGAGGTATCACCAAACAGCAATAACAGTCATCGTGAACCTAAACTGAAGAAAAAGAGTCCCCGAAAACAATCAGATGAAAGCCATGCAAAAGAAGCTCAAGTGACATCACGGACACAAAGACGGCTTAAACTTGATCATGTAGACTCGATGACCTTACCGTCTCTCAAAGGCATCTCTGCCAAATCATTCGAGCAGGGACTGCTAGCCGCGGCAGACGATGCTAGAGAGAGAGTACGAGCGACGCCAAGAAGGACGGCTAAGGAGAAAGTCATATATATTGTACCAGAAGCCTCACCTCGGCAGGGTGATTCTGGAGCAGTGGAAAGTGATTGGAGTGAGCTTGACAAGAGTCAGGATGAGGACGAGGTGGAGGATAGTGAACTGGAGGAGCTGAAGCCGAGAGCGCTGTGGAGGTCACCTGGGAAAGAAATGCTCAAGAACGGGGTCGAGATTGTGGATTTGTCAAGTCCTCGGAAACAGAGTACGAAGGAAAAACAGGTCGTAGTGGTGAATAAGCCTAGGCAGATGCCTAGGAAATCATCGCTATCAGACTCTGATAGTGATGCGATTTTGAGCTTGTAAGTATCCGAAGCACCAACAAGACTGTACTCACTCTCGAGCTTTCCAGTGTTCAGTCACTAATCTGATGACAGCTCACCACCACGCTCAAAATCACCTCTCAAGCAACCGCCAGCACCATCTATACCATCCCAACCAGTCACTCCTCCAGCCAGTCCATCAAAACACAAACTCACCTCGCCCACGAAAACCCAAAAACCTCAAGCGCCACCAAAACCACATCGTCCCAGCTTAGACTCCTTCTGGAGTCAAGAAGTAATCAACGCCTGGACGGACGAATATTCGCCTAAGAAAATTTTGCATTCTCCACGAAAGCTCCAATACACACAAGGATCAGAGGACGATATCACGCCGACGCCGTCTTCTCCTACCAAGTCTCCAAGTAAAGCTAAGATAACATCAGCTGCTCGTGCTGCAACAGCTGCTAAGAAAGCATTTGATACGAATAAGCATGACCTAGCCGCGGCATTTCTGACCGAACTTGATAACACAATTACTTCTGGTAGCATAGCGCGCCTCTCTGGGTCAACTGGCGGTGTAAAGATCATCTGGTCCAACAAGCTCAACACTACCGCTGGACGTGCAAACTGGAAATGCGAGACCATTCGCACAAGCAAGCTTGGCACATCCGCCTCCACCATGGGCCCCACAGCAACACCATCAACAAACACAGATACCCACAAAACCGAACACCGGCACCACGCCTCCATCGAGCTGGCCTCAAAAGTAATCGACAACGAAACTCGTCTCCTCAACGTCCTCGCCCACGAATACTGCCACCTCGCCAACTTCATGATCTCGCGCGTTCGCGACCAGCCACATGGCGCCAGCTTCCAGAAATGGGCAAAGGAAGTCTCCAGAGTGTTTGTTGGGAGAGGCGTGGAAGTGACGACTAAGCATAGTTATGAGATTAGTTACAAATATGCTTGGGTTTGTGTTGGTGATGCTGGCTTTGGAGGCTGTGGGATGGTGTATGAGAGACATAGTCGCAGCGTTGATCCGAAGAGGCATACGTGTGGGGCTTGTAAAGGCAGGTTGGTGCAGATTCGACCGGCTGCCAGGAAGGCTGCTGGTGTGAAGGGTGCTGGAGGTGAAAACGGGGAGGCGGGGCTTGGTGATGGAGGAATGGGTGGTCAGTCGGCGTATCAGAAGTTTGTGAAGGAGCAGTTCAAGGTTGTAAGAGAGGAGCTGGGGATGAAGAGTCCTATGAAGGATGTCATGAAGGAAGTGGGAGCGAGGTACAGATCGTTGAAGGGACAACAGCAAGAAAGCAAGGCTGCGGATGAACCGTCGAGTCCTAGCAAGCGACTCACGAAGGAGAAGGTCGTGGAGGTTGTGGTGATTGATGATACGGATGACGAGGTGGTGGATGATGTGGACGAGTTGGATTTACCAAGTGTGTTGGATGCTCTTACGATACGTGATGACTGATGGTTTATTGTTCAAAATAAGATGTTCTTGTTCTTCTCCTCTCCATGTCATCACTTGATCTATCTGATGTATCATTTTGCAGGATGACTTTCTCACAACAAGCGTTCGCCTCGAGCTCTGCCATAGCATGTCGTTTCCTCTCTAGGGTCCCTCCGGAGTCGCTTATAGAAGGGTATCTACTCAGCTTGTAGTTTACGGTGTGAAGTTTACGGTGTGAGGAGTGCCAAAAGAGTCAAAAGTAAGTTAAAATTGATGAAATATCGGCTTATCCCTAAGGAGGACCTCTAAGATGATACTAGGATGCTAGAGGTCTAGACTATAGAAGTAGTAGTGTGAAGAGAGCTGATAAAGCTTATTTATCACGCTGAAATCGACTAAAGTAATAGGATCTTTAAAATAGGCCTCCAGGATCTAGCTTGATAGAAGGCTAGAATAGATGATAGACCGACCGGTGTCAACTATATCTAAGTAATCAGTAAAGGTCGACTAGATAACCAGATCCTAAGACTAGGAGATACCTTTTTTTAAGCACCCCCGGAGATCTTTCACTTATATAGTGATTACTCCTCTTTGGTGGATCAGAAACAAAATGTCCCAATCGAGTTTTTGGAGCAGGATGGGGTACGGTATTGACAACATTGGAAGGTTTGATCTTAGTCCGATAGTCCATTGTACGCAGGATTTGCAGCAATATAGCGGCAGACTCCTCGCTTGATTGTACTCCAACACGATACACAGATAGAGAAGAGCATCTGTTCTTCGGAGAAGGCGGGACGCAGAGGAACGTCATTCTTGGCACGTGGTGTTTGGCAGTGGCATTACACCTTGTCAACTAGTTCATTGCTTCCAGGTTGTCTACATCATTTGAGCGACTAGAGAATCAGTCGGCAAGAAAACGTCCTCAAGAAATCGACTTGACACTGTTGTCCAGGCGAAAGAATACAACTATGAATCGAGGAAAAGCCGTCCTGATCTCAGGTGGAGCTCAGGTCAGGCTATCCAGCTTTCCCAACTCTTCTGTCTTCTTGTTCACTGACATTCCTCCAAGGGCATTGGCCGCTGTGTTGCCCGGACCTTTCTCAACAAAGGTCATCGCGTATACAGTAAGTCTCAAGGAGACAGCTTCACCACTATGACCAGAAGAAAATAACAACTTTTCAAGTCTTCGACATTCAAAAAGACGAACTAGAATACTGCGTGAACACTCACCTCAAACAATTCCACCCAAATGTTGGCTACTCCGTGGTCAATCTACGTGACATTTCAGCCATTCGTAGCTCAGTGGATGCAGCTGCCAAGTTCTTTGGCGGTAAGATTGATCTGCTTGTGAATAATGCCGGGATCGCAAATCCGTACTGGAAGGTGAGTCTACTGGGATGTACATGTTGACTAGTACTAAGCTATGTGATGTAGGAAGGCAAAAGCATGGATGCACCAGAAACAATCGAGCAATGGCAAGCCTACATGGAGACTAATCTCACAGCACCATTTGCCGTGAGCCAAGCAGTCATTCCATACATGAAGGTGGCGAATGAGCCAGGGGAGCACGCCAGGGTACAGGCAGATGCCGACGGCAAAGCAGGACCATCTATCGTACACATCTCGAGCTTCCGTTGGAAGCAAAGTGATCCTAACCAGGAAGGATATGCTAGTACCAAAGCAGGGATATTTGGGTTGACACAAAGTATGGCTGTCAGCTGTGCTAGATGGGGCATTAGAGTCAACATGGTTGCACCTGGAAGAATCAAGGTATGAATCTGGTCTCGCATAATGAAGAATATCGCTTACACACGATCAAGGTAGCACATGAGAACAAGGCAGGTGATGAGAAAGGGCTTTCGTGGGAGCATGAAGAGGACGACGTGGAGCCGCATCCTACCAATAGAGCTGGAAGACCTGAGGACATCGCTGCGGCTATCGAGTATGTATCGGAAGCAGGTTAGTCTGAAGGCTTCAGTGCATACTGTGCGTAGTGCTAATCAGGTATGACATGCAGGATTTATGACTGGACAAGACTTGACTCTTGATGGTGGTGCCTCAAGGATGAAGAATGAGGCATGATGTGGCTAAGACTACTTGGTCAAGCAAATAGACTAAGACTACGAAGAAGACGACCGACATTTAGGAGCATACAGCCATTACTGTCAACTAATGAGACGACGACGAGCACGAGATCAGACTAGAAGGCATTCAAAAGGTCGAAACATCATACTCATCACGTGACACATGACTCGCAAATAATCATTTCTCCTGCGACAACAGCATTATGTTGTTTTCCAAGCACTGTATTACCAATTATCAACATACGAAGTGAAACCTCACATCCCTAAATCCCCTCTTGCGAGACCATCCTCCCACTGTGCAGCCTCTGCATCGACCACCCGAAACGCGTTCGAAGCAACACCACACGAAAGTCCTTGAACACATCTCCAAATACATCTGCCCATCATGAAGCTCGTCAGGTTCGTTGTCCCAGTTCGCGCACATTGCGCAATCTCATGGCCCCGTATTCCACTAACATGTCCGCTCTCCCACCAGATTCCTGATGAAATGTCAAAACGAGACAGTCACGCTCGAGCTGAAAAACGGCACAATCCTCCACGGCACTATCGCATCCGTCACACCTCAAATGAACACCGCTCTCCGCGCCGTCAAGATGACACCCAAGAACCGTGGTGGTTTGGGAGGCTCGGAAACGATATCCCTGGATGCGATCAATGTGCGCGGGTCGACGATCAGATATTTCATATTGCCGGACAGCCTACCACTTGATACGTTGTTGATTGACGATGCGCCGAAGCCAAAGAATAAGGCGCGGAAGGAGCAGGCCGCGGCGCCTGGGGGGGACAGGGGCGGTAGGGGAGGTGGAAGAGGCAGGGGTGGACCGAGAGGTGGTGGTGGCAGAGGCCGTGGTGGTGGAAGGGGACGAGGAAGGGGATTCTAGTGGTGGAACTGGCTGACAAGGTCGAGATGTGGTCTTGAATTGTTGGGGATCTGGTCAGATTGGCCTACAAAGGGCTGTGGACTACAAAAAGCAAGAACGGCGCGCATTCCATTTATGGGATACCAGGCAAAGGTGCTGCGGGTGCAGACTTTAGACCTCCGGAAGGGCACATCCTGCATGTCATCTTATAGAAGCAAGAATGTGTTCGCGTTCAGCAGATCTAGCGGTGTCGACTTGTGGAATATCGAAACTACCGAGGGCCTATAGAAGATAGCCCAAAACATTGGGACAAGCCGTCGCTGCTATGGTCCTTATTTTCAAGCCAGCTCGAGAATAGCGAGATTGTATGGATACCTCTAAAGAGTCCACAGAATGAACAACAATATTCTACTTACTCATACTCTATTCCATTGTTTCACATTACGGCACCACTCTAGCAATCCTCACAATCTGTAATTTCTCCCATCCACCCTTCTTCCCACTATCTCCTACAGTCTCAACTTCCCACTCTGCACCCCACTCCCTGATCCTCCTTTTGACCTCCTCCGGTCTATTCTGCGCGCAAAGCAGCACATATGCCACACCCTTGTCACTCAACACCTGCGGGACCTCCTCAAGCAACTGGCTAGTAACCTCCATCCCATCCGCGCCACCGTCCGTGGCTAACGCAAGACAATTGGAGTCGCGCTCGAACACCTTGTGTCGATCAAGCAACTCCTCTTTGCTAGATAGCAAAGAAGGTAAAGGAACCGATTCGCTCGGGACATATGGAGGATTGAACAGCAGAACATCGACGCTATGTAGTCTGAGACAGCTCGTTAGACTGGCATTGACGGCATCAAGCCAGATTCCTGCACTCTGCCCTTGCCTTCCTCCATCCTCTGCTTGACCGTCCCTAATAGCACCCTTGACAGTCTCGCTGGTACCGACACACGCGAACGTGTTCACGTCGACGCCTAAGGAGCATACGTCGCCCCTGCCGAAGAGGATTTGGGCGTGTGCGGTGGCGAAAGCGAGGACTACACCACTTCCTGTGCCAACCTCGACGATCAGAGGAGATGAAGTGGAAGTGGAGGGGAAGCGGCGGTTGTGGTATGAGACCAGTGATGGCTGAGCGAGGGTGTCGAGGAAGAGGAAGGAGTCTTCGGAGGGTTCGTAGATGTTGTCGAAGGAGAGGTGGGTTGTGCGTGGGGTAGGTAGCATGTGCGTTGTGATGGAGTTGGTAGTGAGCGTGGTGAGAAGGTGGTAGAGAATAGAAGCCCCTCCGTCACTTCATGTGTATTTGAATTATGCGTAAGAATGAGTGATCCAGTGACGTTCAAATTCCTTTCTCTTCAGAATACCTTTGACTTTGTTCTTCGAGATTCAAAATCCGAGGTGTTCTTGTTCTCAGAAACACAGCAAAGATTCACTTTTCTTCTTTCGGCTTACGTTCCTGTTTCTCTGCTCCAGGTCCTCTCCTCTTCATACACAACGCGTAGATCAGAGAAGGATGCTAAATCGTAGTTGCTAATCAAGCTTTTCCAATGTGGGGGGTCTGCTGGATGCCAAGCCCCACCTCCCACCTACACTTCGTAAGTGAGGGAGGTAGTATCTTTCTCAAAGAAAAGACAACATTGTACTCTGTGACATTTTCTTCCGTGACTCAACATGCCCATTCAAACAGAAGCTTATGTGGTCCATGAAGCCCATGGACCTTTCGAGCTCGAACAAGTGCAATATCAAGATGTGGGAGAGCATGAACTGTTAGTCGAGCCTGTTGCAGTATCATTGTGTCATACGGACGTGCTTGCGTCTGGAGGAAGCTTTATGATGACCCCTCCTATGATTCCTGGTCATGAGTCCTCAGGAATTGGTGAGTCTACAGGAGCCCTTTTCTTTTTCGAAACCAGCCGCCGGGATAGTTGATTGTATGCGAGCTCGGCGGGAATTACGTACTGATTCCACTTGCTCTATCTCTCCAGTCAAACAAGTAGGATCTCACGTCACAGCCTTTGCTCCGGGTGATAAGGTAATCCTGTCCTTCGCCTCCTGCCATACCTGCCGCGCCTGTCTCTCCGGCCACGCACCCTACTGCAAGTACCTCCAGGAACTCAACTTCAGCTCAAAGAGATTGGCACCCACACCAACTTCACCCACCTCCACAGCCTCTTCTCCACCCACCACCTCAACCGCGCCCTGTACAGACAGCACCGGCGCCCATCTCAACAACTTCTTCTTCGGCCAATCCTCCCTCGCTCGTCTCGTCCTCGCCCACGAAAACGGCGCCATTAAACTCGACCCTTCAGTGAGTAAAGACGAGCTGATCAAGTTCGCCAGTCTAGGCTGCGGTATCCAAACAGGTGCGGGCGCGGTGTTGAACATTATAAAACCTGGGCCGTCGTCGACTATCGCGATTATCGGCGCAGGTGCAGTAGGGCTTGCGGCAAGCTTCATGGCGTCGCTGTACTCACCGCATCGGCTGATTTTGATTGATAACTCGGCCACGAAATTGGCGAATTTGCCGGAGAAGCATGGCGCGACGCATTTGATTGATTCTTCTAATTTGAAGGAGGGAGAGCTAGTGGAGAAATTGATGGAGTTGACGGATGGTGAGGGCGTGGAGTATGTTATTGATGCGGTGGGTAGTCCGCAGGTTTTGAGAGATGGACATAGGGCTATGGCGAAGGGGGGTATGATTGTTACATTGGGCGGTATTGTTAAAGATTGCGGGATTATCATTAATGAGCATCTGGTCAAAGGTGGAACGTGGAGGGGAACGCATCAGGGTGATAGTGTACCGAGGATGGTGAGTCTTGCCTCATTCTTTCTCCTCGCTGATGCAACTAACACAATATCACCTAGTTCATTCCAAAAATGATTCAGCTTTGGCGAGGTGGCAAGTTTCCATTCGACTCTCTCCTGTCGTATTACAAATTTGAGGAATTGCATAAAGCACTAGAGGATGTGCATGCTGGGAAGATAATTAAGCCAGTCTTGACATTCTAGGCCATGCTGGCCTAGAGAGCATACCTGCTTCAGACATACCTAGACGTACTACCAAAGGTTCAGAGACAATCGAAACCTTGGAGAGAAACAGTAATGCAGAAACAAGGGTCGAGACTGTTGCTGGATGGTAGTGCACCCCATTCATATAATATCTTTACTACCGGTGAACAGTAGTGAGCATGGAGATCTCATTTATGATCGTCCTTGAATTACCTCTGCCACAGTAGTCATTCCCAAGCAGACATACCCAGCACAAAACATATCATACATATCATGCACCGAAGAGACCCCAATCTCTGACCTCCATGTTTGACCTGATAGTTTCGGACCATTCGCACCCCTTCTCAACCCAGAAAGGCACCCTTCCGACGTCTGGCCTCATATCCTCCTTTGCGTATGAGCCTGCTGAAACAGGAATATTAACACTTATCAGGAGATCGGTTGCTTGCTTCTCCAAGCGTATCAGCGTCATCTCGATCCAGGTGAATTCGGGCAATTCGTTTGACTTGGCGCGCTCGAGATGATTGTCGCGGATGTTGCGGTATGGTGTTTGTGTGGCGGTGATGAAGTAGCACTGGTTGTCCTCGCTGCGGATGGAGTCAATATGGTGTATGTTTGTTGCTGGCTAGAGACTAGAGATGGTGGTCAACTTACAAGCCTAGGAGATTGATAGGGTCTTTATGCCAGACATTAGTCACTTCTTGCACTTCGTAGCCATTTCGTGAGTTGTTTGTATATTCGTTTGCTGTTGCGTCTTTGTAATGGTAATCTAGAGCTTCCATATCGGTTTTGCAAGGATGATTAGGTGGACATGCTCGTTCGACTACTTCGATGATGATCGAGTAGTTGCCGTCGCGGTGCAGGAAGACTTCTTGGTTGTCTGGGACTTCTCGTATCGTGCTAGATTATGTTAGCAATTCGCCCATAAATGCCGCTGAGTCTCTCTTCGAACAAGCAAACATTTACCTGGCATCGATGAATTCTTTTGGCAAGTCCGTGGTGATGGCGCCTCCAAATAGCGGAGCATCTCTTCGATATTTCGATTGTGGCACAGCACCATTTCCTTCAATTGTGTATTTGTTACTCATTATGATGCCCGACTTGTAGCGATGCTCAGTCGCCGGCTCAATAGGGTTTTGTGGTTGTGTATCTGCCTTGAACAAAGGAGAGAAAATAATCAGGAACTTGCGTCTTTTACAGCGGCATCACAAACTGTGCCTCTATGGCGGAAGGAGCGAACACATATACCATTTTCAAGTGCGAGTGCGACCTAGCGTCAGTCGCCGACGGGTGACTGCGTCGTTTAGGAAATAAGCACGGATGCCAGGCACAGATGTATGTAGCGCCGTGTGGGGCGGACGAGCTGATAGATGAAGTGATGATGGTGGTGGAAGTGGAAGGCAGGTTTCATCTGACCGCATTTGTAACGACGTCCGAGATGCCTCTTATTTTGAATCAAAAACAAGATCGTGATTCGCTAGGTTATGCACGTAGAACGTATGCCCTCTACGGAAGCTCGGTGTATTTACTGTTTATGGCATAGTATGGGGATTGAGCCTTACTCCTTCAAGCGTCATTCGCGCAGCCACTTTGATCATTGATGTCTATTTAACTGCCTGACATGTCGTGTGATTTTGCGAAAAACCGTGGGTATCATTCTATACAAAGACGCCGCCCAAATGCTTAAACAAGAATTCTCGTGAGACCCGAGACAGTTTTTGTGCGTCCCGCGGTCAGTCTTGTTGCGGGAAGCATACCTGAAGTGCTAGTTTCCCATACCAGCTGCGCCATCATGGCATACTGCATTATGTTTGTGCCAACCATACGCCATGCCCATGAATGCAGCCTTGTCATCGTATCGCCTCAATCTCAATCTGATGTTGTTCTGGCTCGATAAGACAAGCTGCAGGATCTATCAGTGCTGCCGAAGCATCTTGCCGGACATCCTCATCTATTGCCATCTTCTCTGTCTCTCGACCATTGTTTGTTGTCAAGCCCGCTGCTGCTTCTGCCTCTTTCTGCGAGTACGGTTCCTCTTTGAGCTGACGAAGTCTGGGATGTAGCGTTAGCCTAACTCCATGCAAAAGCCATTTCCAGACATGTCCTAGTGGATGTACCTTCGCTTGTGTGGCTTTGCCTTCTTGTGTTCTGAGTAGTTGTGCTCACTCTCGAACCATTTGGCGCATGGGACACAATAGAACTCTCCTAGTGCTGGCAGATCTGTTGCATCTTTTGTCTCTTTGTAAAGCTCAAGGTGTCGTGGTGATTGTAGGTCTTCGTGAATCTGGTCCAGATCGCGTTTGTATCTTCTTGTCTTCTTCTTCGAATCTCCTCCTCGAACGGCAGGCATGTTTGGTTATGAACTCAAACGATGTATGATGTGGCTCTTTCCCAAATGATGCGTCAAGGCAGGAGTTTAACGGGTTTCTACCAGTCTTTAGGTACAAGCTTATATAACTGAGGGAACCTGTCTATCCGACTGTCTCTTTCTCACTTTCTCTCGCTGACTGATTGTATTCCCTGACGTGTGCCGGTGTTGGTTGTCTTCCTCTCGTCCTCGAATTAAGCGTTCAAGCTTGGAACTTTTTTTCACGAAGAGAATGTGGGGGTAACCGTTTCGCCGAGGTAACCCGAGATCACGTGAAACTTGACAATGAGCTTGCCTCTGATTGGAGCTAGGCTTTGCTTTCTCCATCTCTCCTGCACGAACAACCTTGCCTTTCACCATCCGCCTCTCCCGCAAGGCTTTTTGTCCAGCTCTTTCACCTCTTCTTGAGCTCGTCGACACTCTTCATAATGATCAACCAAGCTGCGGCCGCCGCCGCTCGCAGGCTGGTGCGTAGATACAGGCCAAGACATCAGATGCCATTAAAGCTCCAGCTAATGCTCTAAATAGGCCACCAGGCGCAGCTTTGCATCCGTCAGCGACTCTCCTCTCTCCAAGAAGGTCGAGATGTCGCCATGGGAGAAGGGAAACTATATCAACTACCAAAAGATGTCAGAAAACCTTTCCGTCGTCAGGTCGAGGCTTAATAGGCCTTTGACATACGCCGAGAAGATCCTTTACTCTCACTTGGATAACCCTCACGAGCAAGACATCGAGCGCGGCACATCATACTTGAAGCTGCGACCCGATCGTGTAGCCTGCCAAGATGCCACTGCTCAGATGGCCATTCTCCAATTCATGTCTGCTGGTATGCCCGCAGTCGCAACACCTTCCACCGTCCATTGTGATCACTTGATCGAGGCTCAAATTGGTGGTGACAAGGATTTGGACCGTGCCAAGGACATTAACAAGGAGGTCTACGACTTCTTGTCATCTGCTTGCGCAAAGTACGACATTGGTTTCTGGCGCCCTGGTTCTGGTATCATCCACCAAATTCTCCTCGAGAACTACGCTTTCCCAGGTGGTCTTCTTATCGGTACTGATTCTCACACCCCTAACGCCGGTGGTCTCGGTATGTGCGCCATTGGTGTTGGTGGTGCTGATGCTGTCGATGTCATGGCCAACCTCCCATGGGAGCTCAAGGCACCCAAGATCATTGGTGTTAAGCTTACTGGTGAGATGTCTGGCTGGACTTCTGCCAAGGATATCATCCTCAAGGTTGCTGGTATCCTCACTGTGAAGGGTGGAACTGGTGCAATTGTTGAGTACCACGGACCTGGTGTTAAGACTCTGTCTGCCACTGGCATGGGCACGATCTGTACGTGGAATATCTCCTTCAATCACTTTGTAGCACTGCTAACAAATCTTAGGTAACATGGGGTTAGTACAGCATCTTTCTTTTTCCATGATTTTTTTTTTCGCGAGAGTGGCCCGATGGCTCTCGGGCGGAAGGAAAGCTTTTATCACTCAAGTAAAATCCCAAAGCCACCTGCATCGGCACAAGGATTGGGCGACAGCCGTTTCGTCAACTGGCTGGAACAAGACGAGGACAACGTGTCATAGCACTACAAGATTTTCAGGACATCCTCCACCGAAGGTCCAAGAACTGGTCCAAGAACTGCCTGATAGGGCTGTCGGAATCTGAGTGTGTTCCAGGAAGGAATATCGATCCGCCCAAGCAGTATATCAGATTTCTGGGAGCAAGTTTTGCGATGACCTCTTCAGCCTTGTGTCGACCTACCTTGGAGTTTTCTTATTGCACGAAAGCATACGTCCTTTGTCTTTTCGCACTTTGATTTCCTGCGGAACAATATGAAACGCTCAGAATTCGAAACATGCTAACACCTTTCTCTTAGTGCCGAAATCGGTGCCACCACCTCTCTTTTCCCCTTCAACGACAAGATGGGCGACTACCTCAGGGCCACCAAGCGTGCTGAGATTGCCGACTTTGCCAAGTCCTACCAGAAGGAGCTCCAGGAAGATGACGGCGCAGAGTACGACCAGCTGATTGAGGTCAACTTGTCCGAACTTGAGCCTCACATCAACGGGCCCTTCACCCCTGACTTGGCTACTCCTATCAGCAAGTTCAAGGATGCTGTGAAGGAGAACAAGTGGCCCGAGGAGCTCAAGGTTGGTCTAATCGGATCTTGCACTAACTCCTCATACGAGGACATGTGCCGTGCTGCCTCCATTGCACAGGATGCTATGGACCACGGTCTGAAGGCCAAGGCTCTCTTCACCATTACACCTGGATCAGAGCAAATCAGGGTCAGTAATTTCGACTACCTTTACACATCTTCCACATACTAACTGGATGCAGGCAACCATTACCCGAGGCAAGGCTCAATTACCACACAAATTCAATATGCACAGGCTAACATTTGACTTGCAGATGGTCAGGCGAAGGTCCTCGAGGACTTTGGCGGTATGGTTTTGGCAAACGCTTGTGGACCATGCATTGGGTCAGCAACCCCCTCACGTCTGTTTCGTATATGATTTGCTAACTCGGTGGACAGACAATGGGACCGCAAGGACGTCAAGAAAGGCGAGAAGAACTCCATCATCTCTTCTTACAACCGTAACTTCACTGGTCGTAACGACGCTAACCCCGCCACACACGCTTTCGTTACTTCTCCCGACATGGTTGTAGCCATGACATTGGCTGGTACTCTCAACTTCAACCCTCTCACCGACAGCCTCAAGGACTCCAACGGCAAGGACTTCAAGCTCAAGGAGCCTACAGGACCCGGTCTCCCATCAAACGGTTACGACCCAGGTCAAGACGTTTACCAAGCTCCTCCTACCGACAGGTCTTCCGTTCAGGTCCAAGTCTCTCCCAGCTCCGACCGTCTCCAGGTTCTCGAGCCCTTCCAGGCTTGGGATGGCAAGGATGCCACTGACCTTCCTATCTTGATCAAGTGTCAAGGAAAGACCACCACTGATCACATTTCCAGTAAGTGAAGGAACTCCTGGTAAACCTGTATAGCTACTTACATATTCTCTAGTGGCCGGCCCATGGTTGAAGTACCGTGGTCACCTTGACAACATTTCCAACAACATGCTCATCGGTGCCACCAACGCTGCTAACGGTGAGGCCAACAACGTCAAGAACGCCATTACCGGGAAAATGGACGCTGTTCCCGCTACTGCTCGTGACTACAAGTCAAAGGGCGTCAAGTGGGTTGTCATTGGCGACTGGAACTACGGTGAGGGTTCGTCCCGTGAGCATGCTGCTCTCGAGCCCCGCCACCTCGGTGGTCTTGCCATCATTACAAGGTCATTCGCACGTATCCACGAGACCAACCTCAAGAAGCAGGGTATGCTTCCATTGACCTTCACCAACCCGGAAGATTACGACAAGATCAACCCCGACGACAAGGTCGACGTCCTCTGCACAGAACTTGCTGTTGGCAAGCCAGTTACCATGAAGGTGCACCCCAAGAACGGTGAGAGCTGGGACTGCTCATTGAGCCAGACATTCAACGCTGGTCAGATTGAGTGGTTCAAGAACGGTTCTGCATTGAACACAATGGCAAAGCACGCCAAGAACTAGATGTTTTGATGTAGGCTTGTGCTACAGTTTTAGAACTTCTTTTGATACCATGAAGCGGAATGTGGTGACGGTCGTCCGGGGAGGGTTTATGTAGGTAGAAGGTGTGCGCAGATTGTAGAGAGCTTCTTGTGCTCTTATGATTGCTATGCGTTAACGTAATGAGCTATCTGATATCTTGTATTTCTACTGTTCTATTCGTCTTGTTTGGTGTTTGATCAAGGTTGCTGTCGTATCGCTCTATTTGCTATACTTTGCCCTATTGTTGTTGTTAAGCATGCCTATCATCCTTCACATCCCAAAGTAATCGAACTGAGATCCAAACTCGGATGTCGTGAGATTTGCGACCACAAACTTGTCCAGCACTCTCCACAACTTGTTTTTCTTTGGGTTACAATTTCAACTTCCTGCGCTGGAACAACGTATCTGCGCCAGGTGTCACAACGTAGGCCATGCACCCAGGTTTTGCACTGGCTTGCAGTATGCGCAGGACATGCAGGAACGAGGGCTATCAGCCTTTGTCAGACTCATGACGACTAACCCAGTCAACATGACAGAGAATCTGTACGGTGGTCTCGGTGGAGGTAGTGGTGCTGGCGGTGGCGTGGCTCTTGCATCCGACTCGCCTCCTCGGCCCTAACGCACGACACGCGAGAGTGTCGAAGCCGCAGAGCGGAAGAGTGAAGAGGTGAGTGTCTGGTCGCCAAGGCTTTCGGATGTGATACGAGTGGATCTGAACGAACACAGCGGGTTATGAACCTACAGTCCTTTTTATCTTCATGCCTGTCGAGTTGCAGCAGGTTCAGATCCTTCTGTTGCAGCCGCTATCGGCTACCACGCAAGTGCTTACGCGTCTGGTCTTACCGACTGGTATACTGACCGAGAATTATTCTTCTTGTTAAATGAGGCGTGAAGCAAATAGATACGTAGACACATTCGGACTGGACCTGAGTAGTGTGCGCGCGCTGTATAGTTCGGTCAAGGCATTACGTGAGCAAGAACCCAACTTAAGCACATCCTAAGCCAAAAAAAAAGAGTCCGAGAAGAGATCCGCCTCGAAAACGACAAGCAAGTAAAGCAGCGTCGGACAGACACTAGACCGGGAGATGTATCACAGTCTGCCCCAGTAGCTGAAGCTGCCGGCAACCGTATACGCAGTACCAAGGACGTCCACCTTCCACTTCGCCATCGCGATGCTCAAGCAGATGAAACGTGATCCAGACACAACCGAGAAGCTCTGCACGAAATATGCTCGCAAGGTCGCTGAAGGAGCCACTGTTTCTGAAGAGCTTGCTCCGTTATCTAATCAAGCAATTAGGCGACGACGAGAATCTGTCCATCCTATTCGACTCTGCAAAGCAATGGAAGTACTCTTGAAAAATGACCAACCGTCAGATGTATGCTGCCTAGACATTCGCGTACTGTGTAACTTGTCAATTGACGATTAATCATAGTGACTTGTTGTAAGATTCATGAAGTCGTTATACATTAAGTTATAAACACCTCTTAGTGCCTGCTGATTTAATGTTTCGTGATCGAGAAAGTCTTTCTGCAGAAGATATGTAGCACGAGTCCTCAGCTAGCTCCTTCTTATATCTTGCCTCTCACTTAGCCGCACATGTCCGATGGTAATGTAGTCGAAAGTAGTCCAGTTATGCCAGCCATGAGTTTCCCTTCTTCACTCGGCTCTAATTTGCTTCCCACCACCTTGCTGCCATAACCACAACGCCTCGGCTGCATAGGCCTTTGCGCTCACATGACCACCTGTTTTGTTGACTTCTTGTTGCAACGTCTCTAGCACGCGACCCTCCTTGATACATGCCCACAGTCCCTTTTCTAGCTCGTCCATTCCTTTGACTAAGCCGTCATCGTCGCCCTCTTCTTCCTCTTCCTCTTCTCCATCTTGTCGCTCTGTACCGCCAGCCCTCTGTTCGTGTGCTTGATCCTGGCCCCTCCGTCCCCTCGACCCAAACTCACCCTTGCCCAATCTGAACAGCACCCGCCCTAATGTCAAAAATGCAACACTCCTCTGTCCAGGAACCGTGCTCCGACCTAGATGCGCCAATTCACCAATCGTGTAACCTGCTGCTTCGGGCTCGTCGCCGTGATGGTGCAGGCCGAAGGATGTTGGGATGTTGAGGCTTTTGTTTGGAGGGAGCAGTTGGCCGGTAAAGGAGAAGCGGAGCCGGTTTATGGGGATGCCGGTGCTTGAGGCTGGGTTGTAACTGTTGCTGGTGGTGGAGGTGGGATCGAGCCAGGTGAGAGAGGAGGGGTTGCTGGGGAGGGAGGGGAAGTACTTGTCGTGTAGGTCTGTGAGAAAGGTGGTTGAGGTGGGGTCGAGTGGTGGTAAGGAGGGCGCAGAAGGGAAGTGGATCGGATGGGGGAGGTTGGGGAAAGGTGTGTCGTCTTCTTCATTGTGGTCGTGGGCGGTGGTGTCGTGCTTGTTGTCTTCTGCTGCTGGTGTTTCGATTTTAGATGGGGATAAATTGTTTTCGGGAGGTTCTGAGGCGAATGTCACGCTCTTTTTCGGCTTCTGTGGTTGGGTGCCAGGTTGTTCTGTGCCAGGCAATGGTGCTGCTTCTTCAGCTAGATGCGTGTCCGTGCTGGAGCTATTATCCTTCTCTGGAGCGAACCAGTCCTGACTGTGCTCATCTTGATCGATATTTGCTCTTCGAAGCAGTCTTTCCACAAGTGATGCAGGTAGTCCTTGAAGCAGGTCTCGTCGTTCTTGTGCTATTTCCGATTCCGACATGCTTGCCAATTTGTCCTTGTTCTCCTTGTCAATGCTCTTCTTGACATCATCTTGGTTATTTGGTGTCCTGTTGACGGTTGATCGCGAAGGTGTTCCTTGGGGCAAGGTGCTTGCTGCAGATGTCGTGTCGTTGTTCTTATCTTGCCGCGCCTGCCTGAAACGTGATAGACCAGTACGCTTTTTGTGCTCGGGAAAGCCTGTTGAGGTGGATTTTGCTATTGGAGCGGCAGGTGGACGTGGGGCGGTTATCGGGCGTTCTTGGACGTCTTTAACAAAGTCGCGGCCTGGGAAGGGTGCTGGAGAAGATGCTGATGCTGACGCTGACGCTGACGTAGGTGGTGGTTGGGTTGGAGATGACTCTTTATCCTCTGGGACATTTATGGGAAAGCGCTCGCCTACGAACTGCATCGCAAGATGTGTCGAAGACAGTGGATAGAGATGTAGTGAGGAAGAGAAGAAGAGAGGACAATGAGAAGAAAGAAAGTGCGCGAGAGTAAGAGATGATGCGATCGTCTAGATCTTTCAAAAGAAACCGTTTCAGGTGTGTTTGAGGTTTAGCTTCCGCCATAGGGCTGACAACGTGCGACCTTATTTTGGTTTGGTCATCATCAATGTAATCTTTAGGCACTTTTGTCAACTGGCCTGTGACCAAGTTGCTACGATGAGGTCGATATAAGCCTGAGATGATTCGAGAGTGCTTGTCCAGTTGTGAGTCGTAGGATCGTAGGACCTTGATTGCCTGTATGCTTATTGCACTAGTCAAACATTCCGAGCCAAGACAACCATACTTTCGGCAACAATTAGGTCGAGCATCAGTAGACTTCGCATCCAGCACAAGAAGAGGAACGCGTAACAGAATTAGACAGCATCGGTGGTAATGATGAACAGGATGTTAAGGATGTTATGTTTGCAAGGGCCTACAGTACAGTGGAACTAAGATATATCTTAGACTCAGGAACAAGCCGAAAAAGCGGCGTTCCAGGGCTAAAAGAAGTTCAAACGGTTTGCTTGCTTGCTTGCTTGCTTGCTCGCTTGACCTTTCCCCAAGGCTTTGTTTTGTCTTTGATCTTTGCCGTCTTCAGTCTCCCCTCGTTCCTGTCCTCCTTTCTTCGACTCCTCCTCGTTCCGCGCCCTTAGGCTGTGTGTCTGCAGGTGGAGTCTTCCTCGGTGGTAGATTTTGGTGGTTCCCGTCCCTGCTTGCCAGACTGTTTGTGTCAGAGCGCCCCGTAGTCCCAAAATCCAAACGTGCCTGCACGACTTTTGATTCCCCAATCTTATAATACACTGCCGCCCACCTCATAAAATCTGCTTTCTCTTCTCTCCTTCTCTTCTTTATAATAAACACTTATAACTCTTCGCCACAACAACTATATACAGACCTCTTTTTCACCGAATTTCTAGCTCAATAGAGTCACGAGCTATCTATACATCTGCCGACGCTGGTCTTGTCCTTCCAACACGTCCGGATTAACGCTAAATATCTCGTCGTCGACCTCGCCGTCGCCTTCTCTCACGCGACCGAGTGGTGTAATAACAATCGACTTCGCACAAACCACGATATTATATCAATATCAGTCAAAAGCTGCTTGAGTTCAGTCGACACGATCCTGCAGACGTCCTGCGTCGCCCTCGATTTACTTCCAAGTGGTATAGGCTTCGATTCCGATTTGCATGAAGTTTGAGCGAGATGATGGAAGTTGAAACGGGTGTATCTCAGAACCTGGCTGGAGGGGTGCCTTTTCAAGATGATAGCGATTCTGCAGTCTCAACACCACCGCAATCACCTGTTCATCCGTCTGGTCCATCTGTCGTATCACACTTGCAGTATCTAAACAAAGCTGCACCATCACCAACTGTGCCAGCAAAGCGAAAGGAACCAAGTGACCCAAACGCCCCTGCCAAGAAACCCCGCCAACGCAAGAAAAAAGATGCTGATGGCACAACTGCTACCACTCAAAATGCAGATGGTACTGAAAAGCTCAAAGAGAAGAAGCCTCGAAAACCTCGCGATCCCAATGCACCTCCACGCAAGTCCCGCAAGAAAGCAGATGCTGATGTTCCTGCTACACGTCCTATCACGCTTGTCGAGCCTCACCTTCTTCCAGCCTCTGCCGCAGCGTCCCCACACTCTGGACTGAACCACACTGGAACTCCATCACATGCACCAACTTTTGCCCAAATAGGAAAACATGAAGCCGTCAAAACACCAATCGCCACTCATTATGGTGTAACAAGCCAACAAACATATACACCAACTCCTACACCAGCACCTCAACCTGCACCCATCTCACGACCACGATATGATCCTATTCGATCTGCATCTGCTGAGAATGCAGCTCATCCTGAACTCGTCAATTACAGTTCGCCGCCTGCACGTACTACACCAGTGCCTACACACGCGCGTGCATCCGCTTCAATCACGAATCTGTTGAGCGACCCATCAGAAACCTATGCCTCTCCCAGGCCTTACAGTGCAACACCACGACAGTACGATGCACGTACTTCACAGCCTCCTTCACCTGCAACCACGCAAATGCTACATGCTTCGACTACATCGACCACTAATGGCTATAACAGCATGCCCCCTCCTCCAAAACCTGTCGTAAACACGCCGAAGCCAATCGAAGCACCACAGGTAACCGCACCAAGCAGACCAATTCTCATTTCCAATGATCCCGTGCAAACTCCTCCACCAGCGAAGCCCAAGGCACCCAAAACATCCAAAGTAGACACTCCTACACGTACTACCTCACCGAAAGTTTCTGCTCCCCCAAAAGCCAAGTCACCACCAAAAGCCAAGTCACCTTCTGGTTCCGCCATTATTGGCAATGGCCCGCCTACTGCTGTTAACCTCATCAAACCTCCTCCACCAAAGAAAGAACGCCCAGCCGTGCAGCCAGTCATTAACGACTGCATCGTCATCGAAGTACCCATGACCGCACCCACCGGTAACTACTGCAACTTTATGAAAGAAGTCGAAACCAAATATGGATTCGAAGTCGCCTACCCGCGCGTCGCCGAGCACAAAAAACGCATGGCACACATGGCATCTCTTCAGGGCGCTCTCGAAGGAGCTGTGTTGACCAGTGGTGACGAAATGAACTTGGATGACGACGAAATGGACAGTAATGCTGAAATGGGCGGGATGTATGGTGGTGGTGATAGCACTGCTGCTGAAACAGCTGCAGCGAAGAAGAAGCGTAGGCAAAAGGCCAATGAATACGACAAAACTGATGACTTTATTGATGATGCGGAACAAGCTTGGGAAGAGCAAGCATTGGCGAGCAAGGATGGCTACTTTGTGTGGATGGGTCCGCTGGTGCCGGAGGAAGATAAAGACGATATTGAGAAAGCGGGTGCGAAAGGTGGAAGAGGTACCAAGGGCAAAGGCAAGGCTGGAGATGGTGCTGGGAAAGGTGGTAAAACGCCTGGTGTTAGTCGTGGATCGAGAGCTGCGGCAGAGCCTGGTAAGAGAAAGCCTCGGGCGACTAAGGCTGAGATGGAAGAGAGGAGGGCTGCGAAAGCTGCGAGAGAAGCTGCAAAGGAGGCTAAGGAGAGCAAGGAGGGCAAGGAAGTGAGGGAAGTGAAAGATGTTGTGATGGAGGAGACGTCGAAGTGATGTGATGAAGCTTGCAGAGATAGCCCAACAGTATCGACAAGGAACCAACGACGGCATGTCACGATAGCTACCGAGGGAGATGCCTAATGTAGGGCTTTTGGATGGGTTGTTTCAGATGTTGCTGTACGATACAAGTAATATGTAGAAATACATGATGACACCCCCGAATGGAATGACCACAGAAACCTCCACCTGAGCGTGCATTTTGGGTGAAAGTGACTTCAATGATGGTACCTGCGTTACGCCCAAGCCCTCGAGGGAGTCGTGCCTTGGCAAAAAGTGTTCTGCGTTCGCATCGTGTTTGTGCAGTGCTTTTCTAGCACCTTTCAAAATCACAACATGATCAGAATACCATTGGTAATTCCTCCCACTAATTAACCATAGTAACTCCAAGACCAGAACCCATCATCCAATCGCTCTCGACCAGGTAAATCATCGTTCTTTTGTAACGGTATTGGTAATGGTAGTTGTCATTGGCGGAGGGGGTGGCTGTGGTTGTCACTGTACAATAGGCTGTCTCTGTAGAGAAGTGTGTTACTGTAGGAGTTGTGGGAGCAGTCCAGCTCGATAGATTGCAGATTGCGTTGATGTTAGGTCAATGACTCCCACAAGCAAGGCCGCACAAAAGAAGCAATGTAGGTACTTTTCCCGATAGTGTCGTCTTGCGACATCTTGCTCGACCAAGGGGGCAGTTCCAAGCTTTAATCTTCACCGAGAATTCCAGAAGCGCTACGAGGTAGGTAACTGGGAGCATCTTCTATCCAGAGGTCCAATCCTTAAACGACTTGCTTCGCGAGCAGGATCCAGGATAAAGAAGTAGGGGAATACAGCAAAAGATGTGTAAATGCAGACCAACGATCCACCTGGACGGAATTTTGTGGAAACGTCACTTGTATACAGCACGTAAGATGGTGCCTGCATTGCACCCAGACTCTTGGCCCTTTCAGAAGATCGTCTTCTGTGTCCGCATCGTCTTGCGGCAAAGCACTCTCCAGTAGCACCTCTTAGATATCATAACATGATCAGAATATCACCTGCAGTCCTCCCACGAAGACCCAAGTACCAAGCCCCAAGACCAACCACCCCATCTCTCAACCATCCTCATAAACATGCCTTTTCCAATACTTTCCACATCACTTCAATCCTACGCATAACCTGCTCTCCACATCCAAGAACACACATCACTAATTCAACCTAATCATCCCCCTCAACCTCAACATCTTCTGCGCCCACCACCCCCTCTTCGGCGCCGCCTCCATCTCCGCCGCCAAATCCTCATAATACTCCGGCTTACTCTGCGGCCTCAGCATCTCAGGACTCGTCGGATACATGCTGCTATATCTGTTCTCCAGCAGACTGTACAGCGCGTTTATTTGTGCTTCGTCGGAGGACCGACCTAGCGTGCCGTGGGTGCCTGATTGAGCGGAGGGTGAGGGAACGGAGCCGGATTTGATGAGGTGAGGTGCTAATGTTAGGGGGGAGGTGGGCTCGGTCGGGGAGACTGGTGGCTCGGATGGGGTGGAGAATGTGGGTGTCGTTGTGGATGCGATGGGAGTTTGTTGGAGGCGGAGGAGGGTGGCGCGGTGGAAGGTTATTGGGCGGAGGGCGTCTGCGGGCCAGAGACGCAGGAGGCGGGCGTAGTGTTTTGAGATGTTCTGGGGAGGGGTTGTGTTAGGAGGATGTACTGTAGAGGTTATATGTGGTGGCGTGAGATAGTGAGAGGTGCTTACTGTGGCTGCCATATTGGGATATGGTTTTCAAATATTATCGGCGTATGAAGCTTACACTGTGCTTTTGCGACTTATGTTAAGATAGAGGAGCTTGAGTAATATGGCTGTATCAACTTTTGAAACATGAGAGCATCATTGATTTACATGTGCAACGAACAGACGAAGATGGAAGGCACTGAGAATGTGGGGAAAGAGATGAGGCGCAGATGATTACGACAGTCACTCCTCGCTCCTAGGTTGCATTCTACTGCATTCTGATTAAACAACAACATTCTCCTCCTTGATCTCTCTTCCACCTATTACCATATCGCTCTCCTCTCCTCGTCATACACATCACCACACCAGTCCGACACTCCAACACCGCTTCACGCCATCATGAGTGGCCATCGCTATGAGCGAGTAAGCTCACTCCTATATTCTCCGTCGCCTTATCGCACGCATCCCTAACACTCTGTCTTTCTAGGTAGAGATCAACGACGAAGACGACCACATCGAGCACACACTTCAGCCCTCAGACCCTTCAATAACCTCGCAAAAACAACAATCACCCCATCCATCGCCACCCCCTTCATTCCGCTCCCGCACTTCCTCTCACACAGCCACCTCGGATCGCACGCCACTCGTCCACGACACTGATCGCACGTTACAAGACACATTCGACTCGCCTTCCGACGATGAATCAGATGCGGAAGATGTCACACCGAATGCGGAAAGACGGCTGGATGAGCGACAACGTGTGTTGAGCGGGAGGCCGTCAGTTGCGGAAGGAGTGACGGAAGCCACTGGAATGCTGAGTAGGAGAGGCAGTTCAGAACGACCAGCAGTTGAGCGACGTGTGACACAATTACCTGTTTTCCCCCCTGCGACACGGACAGGCAGGATATACGGTGGAGGTAATACAGATGGTGTGTTTGCGAACATGAGCGCGAAGCCTGTTGCTGGTGAAGAAGTGGATGAGAAGCCCCCAGTGAGTTTATCAAGAACACAGTGCGCACGATCATACAATATACTGATACTTTTGGGTGTGTAGACATACGAACAAGCAGCTGCTGATGCCGCTCCTCCGTACTGGGAAAACACCATCTTTGCACCGAGCTCTCCACACTCCGACGAAGTTTATATTGATGGCCTGCCCATTGGCTCTGTCTTTTCATTCATCTGGAACGCCATGATTTCAATGTCCTTCCAACTCGTCGGTTTCCTCCTTACCTACCTCCTCCACACTACACATGCCGCCAAGAACGGTTCGAAAGCTGGTCTCGGCATTACACTCATTCAATACGGCTTCACGCTGAAAGGCGCCGGCGGTGCATTCGGCGGTGGTGGTCCAGCCGGTGACGGCAGTTTCATTCCTCCACCAAACGACCCGAATAGTCATGACTTTGACCCGAATGCGCCTGTGCAGCCTGGTGATGGAGGTGCTAGCATTGTGCCTGGATTTGATGCTGGCGTGCCACAGAGTGGACTCGGAGCTATGCAAACGAGTGATTGGTTTGCGTATGGATTGATGATTGTGGGGTGGTTTGTGCTGATTAAAGCGGGAAGTGAATACTTCAAGGCAAGGAGACATGAGCAGGTTGTGTTGGCTAGTCCGGGACGAGGATTAACGACGCCGGTGGTGGCTGAAGGTGAGGTTGCTGAGACAGTGGTTTAAGGTCATGGTTTAAAGATGGATATGGGTTCAATGAATGAGCTTCGTGATTGGTCACTGGGTCTTTTGAAGGTCACAATCTCACGCAGTGCTGGTTCATTTGCGACGCGGGTTTGCATTAATGGAATAGATACAGGTTGACGACGACCTAGCATGTTTTGCTTGGCTTTGGAATTTTGAAGGCCTGTTTTCGCTGCCTAACTACCCACAGTCATCACAGATTTCCTGACTCTCCTTCTCGAAACCCACACCTTTTCCTTATCAAGACTTTTAACCATGTAGTCTCGCAACATCTTATTCTCCTAGACTTGAACCGTCGTGGCTTGGGAATCCCACAGACCCTCCCCTGCCTCGAGTCGTCAGAAGTTAGCGCGCCTGCGCTTGAACTTCACATCCCACACAGACTGATCTGAGATCTCGGTCGGATGTCGCGAGACTTGTACATCGAAAACTTCTCCAGCACGCTCCACAAACTCTTTTCTTTGAGTTACGATTTTCGAGTTTCGCAGAAGTTTGGACGCCGAGGATTTGGGATGTGACCATGAAAGAATGTGAGACAGGATCCTTATTATCTTCGTGCCTGCTGCCACTGCATTGACATTACCAATACCTGGCAGTCTTGAAGAATGACCAATCCCAAAAAGCACAGTAACTTCGGTTTTGATGCTCAACGTGATGGCCGACCTGTTGACACTACAATGGACCTTCAGGAAGAGCCGGAAATGATTGTTTTTGTGTGATGCTTGCGTGTAACCTGATGTTTGTATGACTCCGGTATCGTAACAGTTCTTCATAGTGAACCCTCCTTTATTTTCCACTTCGCCTCTGCATTCAATCTCTGCATCTCTCAACTACCTACACTCCCCTATCGACCACCGTCATGGCAGGACTCGAGAACCAATTCGACCCTCACACAACCGACATCCTCCTCTCCATAAAAAACACCCCCAAACAAGCCTCCATGTCCCAAATCCTCCACGCTGCAAAAACCCACGAATTCCGCCGCTACCCACTCCCCCGACAGCATGCTTCGCGTCTGGTTCTACATCTCATCTCCCACCTCCGCACTGCAATACATCTGCGAGGTAATAGCTTGTCCAAAACGAGGGAGTCTGGATTGGACGCCCTTGCCTCCAAGTGCGAATGGTGAGAACCAAAGGTACAATATAGGAGACGCATCGATGGAGGGTTATGATTGGGCTTATGAGATTGGCAATGTGTATGAGTTGAGGGAGGTTATTCGGGATTAGGAAGCTGCATACGGCGTTTAGGTTTAGTAACGCACCGAGAGAGATGGATGTACGTGCCTGTAAGTTTGAGCTCGGCTGTGGTTTGGAATGAGCAGAGGTTTGGTGAGAGAGAGCTATGCAGAGTTGTTTGGAGCAATTGTACGCACGACGTGAAGCTTTTTATCGAGATTGGTGATGCTGATGCTGCCTCGTGAGTTCATTGAATTTTTGATGAGCTCAAAAATTACAGTGATGCTATGTTACTGTCCGTAGTAATAAGAGCTGGAAGATATACTGTAGTGCAGGAGTTTATCATAAAAGCACAACAGGCTAATCAGCAGGCACTAAGAGATGTTAATAATCTAATGTGTAACGATATGATGAATTTCAAAACAAGTGCCAATCATTGACCTAGTTGACAAACTCATCTAGCACGCGAATGTCGAGAGAGCCTCCAAGATAGTCATAATTCTAACCAATCCCAAGAAGACGCCGCACAAAAAGTTACCTTTACCAGTCCACCCAATTCATTCCTCATATCAAGCAAGGACCTTCCGAAAAAGCAAACTGTTTCAAATTCAGCTTCATCGCAAACCCAGTATCACCCTGTTCCTCTTCCTCTTCGTCGTCAATCATATCCGCCTCACTATCAGGCACAATCATCAAATCCTCGCTACCTTTTGCGCTTTTGGATTGTTGCGATAATATCGTGATAATATCACAATCCCGCTGCACTTTCCTCGTTGATAATGGCGATGCTGACCTCTTGGTATTTGGTGTCAAGACTTTGCTGACAAAGCTGGATCAGTATGGAGATTGTGTCATGGTAAAGCAAGATGATTTTACAGCTTGCAGAGACATAAATCTAGTTGGATGGACTTGCGGTGATTTTCGAAGAATGGCAATCCTCAGTGGTTGCGACTATCTGGAAGGAATACACAAAATGGGACTCAAAACAGCACATCGGATGTTACGGAAATACAAGACAGTAGACAAAGTCATTCGGTTTGCACAATTGGAGGGGAAGATGAAGATACCGTCAGGCTATTTGGAAATGTTTGAGCAAGCAGAAAAGACGTTCTTGTATCAGTGGGTATTCTGTCCAGAAGCGCAGCGAATGGTCACTTTGACAGAGCCGGAGACGCCAGAAGTGATTGCTGGCATTGACTACATCGGGCACTATGCTGAGCCCGAAATAGCGAAGCGCTTGGCCGCCGGAGATCTGAACCCGATGACGAAGAAACCAATCGTCGTCGCCGCACCACCCACGAATGCTTCGTACTACAAAAGGACGCCACTACTGCAACGATCGAAAACCTTCGACACGGGGAAGAATACCAAGATCGATTCATTTTTCAGGCCTGGGAGAAAGCCGCTTGATGAGCTGGACCCCAATAGTTTTACACCATCTCCAAGTCAGCAACGCACATTGGCTGCAAATGCGAACCGAGAATGGCAGGCAGATAGTGTCGAAGCAAGACCCTCCAGCGCCCCAACG
>Ga0181467_100268_pt1 | contig 26974 bp, 27 predicted proteins | sample InSIn5gowninarea_2_FD_119079 | JGI IMG/M metagenome (GOLD analysis project Ga0181467, IMG submission 119079) | Clean room microbial communities from NASA Spacecraft Assembly Facility at Jet Propulsion Laboratory, Pasadena, California, USA -... ... | reverse complement strand
AAATGGATATGGCTTCCTCGCCTCCTTCTCTAACCTCGAAAGCAGCTATTTTACCATCACCATCCTCCTCACCCCCCTCTATAAAACAGCACAGCAGCAAATTCTCGCGAAGACCGATAAAAGCGAACCCACTATATGGGAAGGACAGGCATGGATCTGAAGGCAGGGAAACACGACGGAAACTGTTTTTGAAGAAGGTGAGAGAGAAGCAGGAGGAAAGGAGGTGGAATGTGAGAGGTGGCGATGACGAGATTGAGAGGATGTTGTGGATTAGTGAGGAGAGGAGGAGGAGGGAGAGGGTGGAGAGGGAGGGGATACGGGAGGGTGCGTGGTTGGCGGGGTGGGGTGAGCTCGTTGCTGGGGAGGAGGTGGTGGAGGCAGGGTGGATGGGGCGTCAGGTCGTGGAGCGTGATAGAGATAGGGTAAGGGAGAGGGATGGGAAAACGAGGTGGGAGAGGGATGCGTGGATGGCGGAGGAGATTGCGAGGAGGGAGGAAGAAGAATTGGACGCGTTGTTGGAGATGAATGGATCGATTCTATCGCAGTCTCAGTCACAAGAAGGGCAGAGTATAGGAGAGGCGAGCGATGGGTTGGATGGCTGGAATGGTAATGGTCATATGCGGGAGCGAGAGGCCAATCAGACTGAAACGCCGTATGGAAGTGATGAAGAGGAATACGATGATCTGTTCATGGAGGTGATCAGGAATGAGCAGCAGGATGGGGCGGACCATGATATGATGGACATCAGTTGATATTACATCTTGCCCTCTACCTTTTTATTGCAGCAACACCGAGCGTCGGCGTTCATGGAGAGCTTGGGCTATCAAAACTGTGGGATGGTATTATGTGTCATTTTACGTTGGCTGGATCAATACCAATGTCTGTGTCATTGCGTCGGACATCCCTCTTCAGGTGCTCCGAATGCTTCTTGTGCTGCAGCCATATCCCCTACCAGATCTGCTGGTGGTGATCCAGCGGCTTGCATCTATCTGCTGTCAGTATCTGATATGGGCTAAAAAAAGTTGTTGACATACCTTCTGCATCTTATCGACGATATACTCTCTATCAGCTGCGTTATCATCCTTGTAAGCCGGCTGCTCGAACCGAGCCACTATCTCCCTGACATAGACCTGCTGCTCTTTGTACCGCTTCAGATCTTCAACTTTAGTCGCAATTTGATTCTTCTCCATCCACGCAGGAAATTTGGTATCAAGCTCCTTCATCGGCTCATACAAAATCTCCTTGTTTGTTAATTGCTCCATCATCCCTAATATCATCTTTGAGAAGTCTTCTTCGCTCCCTTCCCCACCCCCTCCACCTCCAGTCTGCATAGCTTTCATCAATTCGGCTAATAAATCATCTGAACTCTCGGTGGATGCTGCAGCTGTGGCTGATTCCCCGGATGCTTGCATTCGCTCCATCGTCTTCTTTATGGTTTCTTGGAAGGACTCCTCCCCAGCTGCAGGCGCTGCTTTGCTTGTTGAAGGTGGAGCTTTATCTGCTGTCATAGGCGGTGGCTTTATTGGCTCTGATTCTTTCGGCGCTTTCGACGAGCCTGCTCCCGCCATGTCCCCTAGAGCTTCTTCCCCGCCTAGCCCTTTCAACATGCTCTCGAATTGCGCTTGCATCTCTGGAGACTGCTCGAATTCTTTCATGAAATCTGCCATACCAGCTTGTAGTTGCTTGGCAAAATCGTCATCTGACAGGCCATCTAGATTCAGAGGATCATCTGCATCTATCTGCGGTCTGCCGGGGCCGGAGGGCTTAGGAAGTTCCTTTGGAACTGGCTTTGTAGAAAAGTCGTCCAACATATCTAGACGAGTGATCAGCAACTATTGAGCTTCATTGCGAACCTCGAAGTACCATCTAGATCATCTAGGTCTGCTTCGTCTGGGTCTGGCACATCTGCCACGGGCGCATCTGGTGCTGGTTGCTCTGCATTGGAAGTCTCTCCTGTGTTTTCCAACTGATTCCGATCTGACGATTGGTCCTCTACTTTCTGCTCTTTGGATGCCATCGTCCTAGTAGCTTTCCACGCAGAAACTTCGAAGTAAATATCTTGCAGAACAAGACACTGTGCAGCAGAAACTCTCCCACCTCGCTTCGTCATGCGAAGTCCTTCTCTTGCAACAAGGTAGGTGTCGAGCTCAAAGAGCTCTCTTCTCTTGGGGGAAAATCGGTCTCAAGCAACGATCATTACTATAGGTATCAGTGCTCAGATGATACTTGGCTCATACAAATTGAAGAGACGCTGATCAACATCTTTGGAGTTTGTATGGACCGAGGTTGATAACTTCGATATTGACAAGGGGGTGCCGCTACCGCTAGCCCTACAGCGAGCCTAAGCTATTCAAGCGACCAATCAGATCTGTTTGCAAAACAACCCGAGCCTTTGCCTCCATCGCATGACAAAACACACGGGTTCACAACGACTTTGGTCCTTTCAACCTCAAGTCGATCACCTACGGTTCTGGTTCTGAGATAGACTGACTGATTCATATCTACAACTTCGAACACAGCCTTCAACGCCATCTCGATTCTTGAAAAGCCCAACCATGTCTCTCTGCCAGAACCGGCTTCAGGAGGAAAGGTGAGCAGTTGTGAACGCCTGAAGTTCCGAAGAAGGAGGCTTAAAATAAACAGGAAGCAATGGCGAAAGGACCATCCCTTCGGTTTTTGGGCTCGACCTCAACGTAATGCTCAGGGCCTGCTTGACCTCAAGCTTTGGGAGTGTGGCATTCCGGGCAAAGAGAAGACGATCTGGGGTGGTGGCACCTTCAAGTTACATGTCATTTTCCCCGAAGGTGAGCTCCTAGTCCAGTCGCACAATATAATTAGCTAACATCACCTAGAATACCCAACCAAGCCGCCCAAGTGTATGAACCAAAGTCACTGCAGCATGCGAGCTCCAAAGCTGACAAGTCCTAGGCAAATTCGTCCCTCCCCTCTTCCACCCGAACGTCTACCCTTCTGGTACGGTTTGCCTTTCCATCTTGAACGAGGAAGAAGGTTGGAAACCAGCCATCACCGTCAAGCAAATCCTTCTCGGCATCCAAGATCTTCTCGACGATCCTAATCCCGAGTCTCCAGCGCAAGCCGATGCTTACAACTTGTTTAAAAAGGACAGGCCTGCTTACGAATCAAAAATCAAGAGGATAGTGAAGGAGAACCAGACTCAGTGATTTTACTACAATCATCTCAATGCATTGTTCTGGGGCGGATTAGCATCGGCGTTATTGTGTATAGGGCATTGCGGTTCCGGTTTTGCTTGGAATGAAAGTATGATGGCAGGAACAGCATCAGTGACACGTGCGGAAATGGAGCTATGGTCAGCGACTCGATATCTCAAAGTCGCCTTCTTATGAGCTGTAAGAGCAGCATATCTTCGAAATCGTTGAATTCCTTTTGAAATACGATCTACGATCTTCTCGCATTTCATCATGTGCTTTTTCTCAAGTCATCGATTGCTTCAAAAGTTTGACTCTTATCAGCGTACGCATGAAGTAATGCTGCGTTACTCCCCTGGCCTAAAATCCAGTAGCCTCCGATAATCGGCTTCTTCTGTCCCGCATTCCGTTATCTTTTTAATCTTGCTTGAGCAATTGCTCCCCACAATCCAATCCGTAAACTTCTTATATTCTTTCGTCGTGATCATATTACTTTGCCCGGTGCGAAATCATATAGTACGGCAAAATGTGTGGAATATTTGCTTGTCACTGGTAGTGTCCCCCAAGCCCAAGTCTTCCCTCCCGGGCGCATTCTACGAGGCTCTAGCCCCACCAAGTGCACCAAGTGAACTTCAACTGACAAACTTCGCAGCCACCCAGATGTCAAGGCTTTCAAGCCGACGGCCTTGAAAATGGCGAAACAGTAGGAGCTTCTTTCCTTAATATGCTTGAGTAGTAGTTGATAGCAATAGGGTTCGCCATCGTGGTCCAGATTGGAGTGAGTCACGCAAAGTCTACGAGCAGCTCCGCTGATAACTGACTCCGTACGCAGGTGGTAATTTCGCTGCCAACAACACAAGTGAGGGATTTTTGATACATTGAAAGTGTTCTCTAATGAGCATAGTCCTTGCACACGAACGATTGAGTATTGTGGGAGTTGGTAAGTGCTCTTAGCAATATTCTAGTGCATTAAGAATTGATTGGGGTAGATAGTGGTGCCCAACCTCTCACCAATAACGATGAATCCATCGCTCTTGCAGTCAATGGCGAAATATACAATCATAGGGTCATACGTAAGAGCTTGGAGAAGCCGTACCACTTCAAGACACACTCCGATTGCGAAGTAATCATACCACTAGTAAGAATGGACCCAATAGCGCAAGCTTGGGGTTTGCTGTTGATGTAGTATAGTATATGCAACATGACATCGATGCGCCGAAGTACTTGGATGGCATGTTCTCGTTCGTCCTATTTGACAAGGCAGCCGACAGAACGATCGCAGCTCGCGACCCGATTGGAATCACCACATTCTACCAAGGCTGGTCGAGCAAGACGCCAGGAGCTACCTACTTTGCTTCTGAGTTAAAGTGCTTATACCTAGTGTGCGACAAGATAAGGTCCTTTCCTCCAGGACACATCTATGACTCGAAGACCGGCGAGACGACCAGATACTTCCTACCAACGTGGTGGGACGCTGATAGAATACCAACAACGCCAATTGATTATAAATTGTTGAGGGAAACACTGGAGAAATCCGTGCGGAAGCGTCTCATGGCCGAAGTTCCGTATGGTGTACTCTTGTCTGGTGGACTCGACTCAAGCTTGGTGGCGGCAATTGCTCAACGTGAAACATTACGCTTGAAATCAGCTGTGCTAGATGCAATGGATAATGGAGATGCGAAGGCAGACAATGAAGACCGTGGTGAAGGTCTTGTTGGTATTGATGATGATAACAAGCTTTCGACTCTCACCTACCTACCACAATTGAACTCCTTCTCCATCGGACTGCCCGGTTCACCTGACACGAAAGCTGCAAAGGATGTAGCGAAATTCCTCGGAACGAAGCACCATGATATGACCTTCACCATTGAAGACGGTCTGAATGCTTTGTCTGATGTTATCTACCATTTAGAGAGCTACGATGTGACGACAGTCCGAGCCTCAACACCGATGTTCTTACTTGCGCGGAAGATCAAGGCTATGGGTATAAAGATGGTGCTTAGTGGAGAAGGAAGTGATGAGATGTTTGGAGGGTATCTCTACTTCCATGCAGCTCCCGATAAGGAAGCTTTTCATAATGAGACAGTGCGACGAGTAAAGGCTCTTCATCTATCAGATTGTCTTCGAGCCAACAAATCAACCTCGGCTTGGGGCCTGGAAGCTCGAGTGCCCTTCCTTGACAAGCAGGTGAGATAGCTGGTCCTACCAACCACGACTCAAACACTAAACATGTCATACAGTTTCTGGACGTGGTAATGAACATCGACCCACAGGAGAAGATGATCACCAAGGAGAGAATTGAGAAGTACATCCTCCGGAAGGCATTCGACGTTTCTACCTTGGAAGCCGATGCGAAGCCTTACCTACCAGAGCACATTCTATTCCGACAAAAGGAGCAATTTAGTGATGGTGTAGGATACGGCTGGATCGATGCGTTGAAGGACAACGCTGCGCTTCACGTGACTGACGAGATGATGAAGAACCCCAAACCCGAATGGGGAGCTGATATTCCGGATAGCAAAGAGGCATATTGGTATCGATTGATGTTTGATGAGCACTTCCCACCTTACTGTGCCGAGACCGTTTCTCGATGGACGCCAACATGGTACAAGAATACAGATCCAAGTGGCAGGTAAGGGGACCAGCCCCGTCTTTGTTGATGAATCATACTGACGATCCAACAGGGCAATTCATATTCACAAGCAGAAATATGAGGACAAGTAGGGACCAAGGATCTGTTGTGAGCGGGTGGTGGACGCAGGGGAATTGCTCATTCATGTTGTACACTGGTTTGTATAAGGATGGCTTTGCGTGGATACACACAGCAAGTGCGTTTGCTAGTATACACAAGCTCCTACGGTAAAGAAAAAGCCTACGTGCTTGTGTAGTCTTCAGACTTCCGTGCTCATAGCGAAAGGACTAATGCTTGGAATTAATGAGTCCAGTCCAGTCCGTTGCTTGATTTCCAGACATAGACTTGGTTCACATCGACAGGCCACCTTGGAACTTGACTGCTCTGTTTGTACTGTAGCGTTGCTTGATGCTGTAAGGATGTCTGGCTTCATATTAGCATCCCAACTAGCCATGTTGAAAGGCCAGACTCTATGTTCATGCCTCATCAGACCGTCAGGCACACTCAGACCCCGTTAGGTTAGCGTATGTCGGTCAGAGTCGGGAATATTCCGCCCAATCATTATGGACCCTGGGGCGCATAAACAAATTCCTCCCCGATCTGCGGAAACATCTTCTCTACATCCAAGCCTTCTTGACTTTCCACCCATCGACAACGAACAGAAGAATCTATCCAGAATGGCCGCTGTACCGAGTTACGTAGAGGTCAGGCCCTCAAAGGACGTCTATAACCAAGAAACTGCCGCTGTACCGGAATCAACAAGATCAGTGAAGCCGTCTGCGCCTGTGCCAAACTTCGCGGACATTGCCAAACCCTCAAACGACGTAAGTGACCACGATATTGAGCTGGCACAAAGACTGACCATGGTCTAGTTGCTCACTAAAGACTTCTTCCACTTGACTGCGGCGGCACTTGAGGTCAAAACCAACACTCCCAACAATGTCGCTTTCAAGATTACGGGCAAGGGAACACACGAGTCGGGGACAAGCGGTGCGGTATGAACATGCCGGACTCAATGCGTGGTTGATGTGGACTAACTTTGACATGTGTACAGATGGAAGCCAAGTACACAGACAAGCCCAACGGTATATATTTTCATGACCCTCGGTTGACACTGGTCCATCGCTTCCCAAGGAGGAAGAAGTCAGAACCAGTGCTGGATTTTGCTCTAGGCTTATTGCCGGGTTTGGCACAGTTGCTAATATTCTACCGCCGAACAGGCTTAACTCTCACGCAGAGCTGGAACACTGTCAATGCTCTTAACACAAAGGTTGAGCTGAAAGATTCTATCACACCGGGTCTGAAGATTGAAGCAGTTGGCAATTGGCTCCCTACTGCATCTAAGAGTAATCTAAGTGGAAATCTCAACCTCCACTACCAGCATCCCAATTTCCACGGCCGCGCCATGATCGATGTCGCTAAGCCCTCGGCTAATATCGATGCTGTTTTGAGTCATGAGGGTGCAATGGCTGGTGGATCTGTTGTCTATGATGTACAGAAGGCTGCTATCACGAATTACGGTGCTGCACTCGGTTTTATGACTCCTCAGTATACTATAGCTCTTGTTGCTGCCAACCAGATGAACGTTGTCTCCGCTTCTTACTATCACAAGGTCAATTCCAAGGTCGAGGCTGGGGCGAAGGCTATTTGGGACTCCAAGATCGGTGATCACGTCGGACTTGAGCTTGCAAGCAAGTACAGACTTGACCCAACCTCTTGGGCTAAAGTGAGCCCCCCTTGAATCTGGTACTAGATTGGCCGCTGACATCCATAGGCCAAGATCAACGATCGTGGTATGATGGCCATCGCCTACGAGGTTCTTCTAGGTCACGGTGCAAAGCTGGGTCTCGGTGCTTCTTTCGATACCCAGAAGTTCGACCAGTCACCTCCCAAGATTGGAGCCAGCTTTACTTTCGACGGATAGGTTGATATGGGTGGATATACTGAGTTGTACAAACGTTAGACCGCTGCTGTTGTATATCCTTCATGCGGAATAGTCTTGCATTGCCTTGCGAGGAGGATGCGTTCTATGTATAATACACCACGCATAGGAGGAACTGTCTATCGTCTTCTCCTAGTGCTGGCTTGTTTTAATTATGTTATTCCTTCACCTTTCCTTTCGCTGCCTCCCTTACCACCGCTCCGTCGCTAAATAAGAAAGGGGGCAGCATGATCACCAAACCAAGCGCACCGCCCAAAATGACCATATCCATCAACCTCCCCCTATCCCCAACCACAGCTTCCCCTCGTGTCCGCTGCCTCCGCCTCTCCCTCCTTTGTTCCTGGCTCTCCTGGCGTCTATAATGCGCATCCCTATCAAAATGCCTCACATCGTTCTCCGCCCCAAACGGGTTCTGTCCAAGGCCCATCCCGCCATAGTATCCTCTCCCTCCTTCATTCGTATGAACAAACGTATCCGTCTTCGGAGCTTGCTCTCCCGGCGCACTTTGGCCCTGCGCAGCGCGTCTCTTCTCTTCATGCGCGCCCCAACCACCACTGCGGTAAAAGGAGGGTGGAGGGCCGCGAAACTGGGTAGACCGCCTTGAAAGCCCGGAAGCGGGCCGTCCACCTGCTGGTGAGGAGGAGTGGTACGATCCTCGGGGACGTGAAGGTGCAGCAGCCGAGGAGGCGAGGCTGCTATCATATTCACGCCTTTTGGCAGGGATGGAGAGGATACCGTAGGCTTCGGAAATTTTGACGAAGCGTTGGGAGGCAGTGGGGTCGGAGGGATTGTGGTCGGGGTGGTGGGTTTTGGAGAGAGCGTAGAATGATCTAAAATCGATTGGTTCGTTATCGGACACTCTTGCAATGATAAACCGAGCATAGATAGGAGAGCTTACTTCTTCACTTCACTGGGAGTGGCATTCTGAGGGACTTGAAGGATGGAGTAGAGGTTATCTTGAGCGAGGGGAACAGGAGTGCCGTGAAAAAGACATCTTTTCTGTCCGTGGAGGAACAAGGGAAGTATGGGAGAACGAGGTAGCATCCCTCATCCCGAATGATGGTACCAGAGCTGATCAGAGTATGGCTGTGAAAACGATTTACGGGAGTATCCAAATCAGTGACGTCGGCCAATCAAGTGGAAGATCTGGCTGCGGTATCACGGCATAAACTTTCTCCGACTTGGCGGGGCATGAAAGTTCTACGTGGGGTCCGATCTTGACGAAGAAGTGAAGCTGCATTCGGGCTTACACAGAGGTGTTTTGGGCAATTCGACATCGCACCAATATGGCAGCGGAAGTCAGTAATGGTATCAGTCATCTGAAGGGTAATCTTCCTACGCTCCCTCCACATCCTATCAAAGCTGAAGCAATACAGTCAAAGACCCTGGTGCGGTTCAAGCTTCGGCAGCCGTCGCTGAAGAGCAGACCAATGGCCATGTAGAAGCTGAGGAGTCCGACGAGGATGAAGACGAGAAAGATGTTCCAGGAGAAGTTGGTACGGAAGCAGCAGGTAAGAAGAAACGCAAGAGAAAGAAGAAGAAGAAGACCGCAGGAGGTACCGGAGCCATTCCAACAAAACAAACATCACCGCCTCGAGTCTTACTCTCAAACCTTTTTCCTAGCGGCGAGTACCCCGTTGGTCAGGAAGTCGAGTACAGAAACGAGAACAACTACCGGACAACTAGTGAAGAGAAGAGACATCTTGACCGCATCAACAATGACTTTCTCCAAGAATATCGTCAGGGAGCCGAGATCCATAGACAGGTCCGGAAATGGGCAGCTTCCAATATCAAGCCTGGGCAAAGTCTGACAGAGATCTGCGAAGGCATCGAAGACAGCGTTCGAGCTCTGTCAGGTCATTCAGGACTAGAAGAGGGAGACAACATTAGAGGCGGTGTAGCCTTCCCCACAGGTGTGAACCTCGATCATATAGCTGCGCATTACAGTCCCAATGCTGGAAACAAGACAGTTTTGTCGAAAGACAACGTCATGAAAGTTGATTTTGGTGTCCATATCAACGGACGAATTGTGGATAGTGCATTTACCATGTCGTTTGATCCTATGTACGACAATCTTCTCGCAGCCGTGCAGGCAGCTACCAATACAGGTATCAAGGAAGCAGGAATTGATGCTAGGATGGGGGAGATAGGAGCAGCTATTCAGGAGACCATGGAGAGTTACGAGGTGGAGATCAACGGGAAGACGTACCCGGTAAAAGCGATTAGGAATCTGAACGGACATGATATTCATCGGTGGAGTATCCATGGGGGAAAGAGTATCCCAAGCATCAAGAGTAATGATCAGACGAAGATGGAGGAGGGGGAAGTGTTTGCTGTTGAGACGTTTGGGAGTACGGGGAATGGATATGTGCATGATGATGTGAGTAGACTTCCTAAACTTCATATTGGGGCAGGCACTGATATAGATGCAGCTCGAATGCTCTCACTATGCCAAGAAACAGGATGCTCCGAACGTGCAATCAAGGATTGCTTCTGCCAATAAGCTGCTGACTGTCATCAATAAGAATTTCGGCACGATACCGTTCTGCAGGAGATACCTGGATCGGTTGGGGCAAGAGAAGTATCTGTTGGGTGTATGGTTTCTTGTTCCGTGCCCGATGTGAATACTTGCTTACCTTATGCAGCTCAACAACTTGGTCTCGAGCGGTATCGTTGAAGCATATCCGCCTCTGGTCGATAAGAAAGGGTCATATACTGCGCAATTTGAACATGTAAGTCATATCTAAGGTTTGAATGGATCATGCTAAAACTGTTCAGACCATATTGCTCAGACCAACGGTGAAAGAGGTGATTAGCCGAGGCGATGATTACTAGCATAGCAGTATGTGGGCATGTTTGTTTGGAGATCATAGAGACATTTTATGACCTTGTCTTCAATGTGAACACACCTCATCTCCCACGTTTCATTAAGATCAGAATCCATGGTCTGACCTGGGTTAGACAATAACGGTGAGTCTTTAGTCTACGTTTCTTTCATATACACAAGACAATGCAGGATTGAGTGCCACCACAATCTACCTGTGTATTCCTACTCGTTGGCGAAATGTCCATTTTCCTACCTCTACACCTGGAACTCGGGCATTTTTCAATGCAATTTCATAGTGATCGCATACGCTCTGATACATAGCAATATGAGCATCGAGACCTGGCTCATATCCGTACCCATTGGCAAACTTCATAGAAATCTCCGCGCTTGTCGAGCATGATACTTCAGAAACAAGACTCCACTAACAAGTCCGCTGCATCTGGAGGTGGAGTCGTCAGATTGGGGATTCTGCAATCAGGCCAACGCTTCCGACCCTCCTCGAAGCAGGTCGTCATGCTCTTCTGAAAGACTACAGATTGGTTTTCGATAGTGATCGAGGCCAATGTCAGAGTCTGACAGGCCAAAGCAATTCAACCTATGGCTAGGAGAACAGCTGATGAGAGCATGGTTCGAGCTGACCGACATAGGGGATTCTTGATACTCAAACTGATTCACAAAACATAGAGCATAGAGCATAGATCAAAGTTTCCGGTATCTTCGCGCATACTGTAAAGCAAGAGGGAAGACCCGGAAGAAGGGCTTGGGGCTTCTACAACGAGCCGTCCACATCCATCGCGGTCGTCTAATTAACCGCGTCTTGCGCGTCTTAGTGCCAGACGTAATAAGTCATTGGCCAATCTCAACTTCAACCTCTGTTCCATAATAATTTCTCTTGCGAACACTGAAATAAGGGGCCAGATGTAGAGCGACAGCGACACCACTCCTTAGCATGCCGCCTTCTACCTCCACACTCGTTACTTTGAGATCAGCGAGGGACCAGGTAACCTCTTGCCTACAATCTGAAGCTGGGGATGATGATCTAAAGAAGGCGAACGCCCCCTCGACAGAAGTGGTGAAGGGGCATGATTTCTTCTGGACATATACGGAGGAGCCGCACCGAACAAGGAGACAGGCTATCATAAAGGCGCATCCTGAGGTCAGCGCTCTTAGTATTTCAGTTTGAATATCGATTGACTTGTTGGCACAGATCACCAAGCTCTGCGGGCCAGAGCCACTGACCAAATATGTTGTCGCTGCAGTCGTCTCCTTACAAACCCTCTGCGCGATACTTCTCAAAGATACTCCACTCCTATCGTGGAAGTTCCTGACAACAGCATACGTTATCGGAGCAACAGCAAACCAAAATCTCTTCCTCGCCATCCACGAAATCTCCCATAATCTGGCCTTCAAGTCGCCTCTTGCGAATCGATTACTAGCCATTTTTGCCAACCTCCCCATCGGTGTACCTTACAGTGCTTCCTTCCGCGTATGTGCCCTCTCCACCTTCCTCAAATCATGGCTAATCAATCTCTCAGCCCTACCACCTAACGCACCATAAATCCCTCGGAGTCTCTGGTGTGGATACCGACCTGCCTACCGCATTCGAGGCCTTTTTCCTCGACTCGCTCCTTGGCAAAGCCTTCTTCTGCACCTTCCAACTAATCTTCTACGCCATCCGCCCGATCTTCATCTACAAAGTACCCTTCACAGGCATCCACATCCTGAACATCATCTTCCAAATCGCCTTCGACATTCTCCTCGTTCGATGGACATCTTCTAATGCGCTCTATTACCTCCTTCTCTCTTCCTTTCTCGCAGGCTCGCTGCACCCTTGCGCAGGGCACTTTATTGCTGAGCATTACGTTTTCGTCAAACCGCCCGCTTCTGCTCTGGATCACAAGACAGGGACGCAAATCCCCGAAACGTTTTCATATTACGGTCCGTTGAATCTCTTGACGTATAATGTCGGACTGCATAACGAACATCATGACTTTCCGGCCGTGCCGTGGACGAGGTTGCCGAGGTTGCATGAGATAGCGAACGACTTCTATAAGGACCTGCCGAGACATGAAAGTTGGGTGATGGTGTTGTGGCAGTTCGTGTGGGACAAGGAGGTGGGGTTGAGGTGTAGGGTGAAGAGGAAAGAGGGAGGGAGGAAGGTTGGGGGTTGGAAGGAGGGGGAGGTGCAGGCTTAGACAATGAATGAGCGTATGAATGATGATATGATGTGAAGATAGACTTGCCGCTTTGATATCGCATGGCATGAGAACGATAGAATCGGAGGTCATTAGCATTAGCAGTAGGGCGATCCTTAGTTGAACCACCATAATTGTAACAAGGGGTCAAATCGTCTTGGCTGATCTTCCTGAGACGCGTTTAGTACCACAACAGCAGACACTCCCTCACTTACCAAGGAACCATTTAAAATTGGCGACATAGGCGGAGAAACAAGAAAACAATAACACTTCAAGCCCCCTCTAGAAAGGAAGGGTCAGTTGTCCTGAAGCGGGTTACCACACCACTGTTCCATCGAGTGGGACAGGATAGATTTTGGATCATGTCGATATAACTGATGCTACTCGTTCATGCTACGGTGGTAGGTAGTACTTTGAGTAGGTTTTCCGACCTCACTTATGGGTAGGGGTTCGATAAGAAGAAGTAAACAGACCTGAGTGAAAGAGTATGTAGCTTCTGCACAGATGTCTCATGTAGGGATTTGCGTGTGCAATTGCGTATTATTCGTCTTGAAAGATCTGGTTTGGAAATGATTCTCGATATCAGGTGTGAACTCACTGCAAACTTGCGTAGGTACATATAGACTTGTACTTCCCACAACACCGAAAGTCTTCCGTCCGTAGACTCGCGAAGAAATAGCTATCAGCAAAGTCCAAGCAGAGTTTAGGCCTCGAATACAGATCTAACCCCAGCCCAGAATGTAAAATACGTTGTAAGTATTTGATTTTTTCACCATCCATTCGCCTTTGCTGTTTACTGGTAGGATGTCCTTTAGCTGGGCCTCTGTGATTCAGCAACGCACACCCCCAGACATAGGCCTATCCATAGGCTTGGTACAGTAATGCTTCCTTCATACTTAGGGCGGCGAGTGAAAGTTAAGCACACCGCAGATTTCTTCCCCGTCCGCACGCACCTCCCCGTACACTCTCACCTCTTCTAGAAAAGGAAATAGGCAGCCAGGAAGCTGAGCAGACACAACGCAGCGACTATTTGCACCGGGACACCCTCTGCTCTCTGAATCCTCTGAGCGACCTCATTGACTGTAGCGTTCGATGTCTCTCCAGCAGCGACCTTCCTCATTCGTACACCTCCTTCATGACCGTACGATGCAATAGTAGCTTGAGCATCAGCGAGCTTCGCCTTCAGGTCATCGACTGTTGCTTGGGCGGTATCTTGAAAGGAGTTTGAAGTGGAGGCCGGGTTGGAAGCGGAGGCCCTGATCTCGCCAAGGTTCTTGTTGTTGGAGGGTGTTTCGCTCATTCTTGAGATTGGTCCAGAAGGCGTCGAGTTCTTCATCGTATCAGGGGTGTATGCTTGTTCGGGAGATGGAGATCGATAGGCGGGAGGTGCGACATCATGATCGTGCTGATCACTGGTGTTAGTAAGCCTTGCGACGAGTTGGAAGAGTGAGTACCGATCCACTATTGCCGTTCCTCAAAGGTGTTGCAAGTGAGCCGCCCTCAGCTGCCAGATACATGACTCGAATCTTCTTCTCTTGGACCAGTGATCTTTCGGCGTCATCGACGTGCTGCCACTGATTAGAGTTAGAGACAAGTATCCTAGTCTGCGCAGGAGGAGACCTGCAATTGCACTGATGTTCGAAAACTCTTTCTCGGGCGAGATAGCAACCGACTGCACAAGGAACTTATCACGACACTTAGCATCAAGAGGGGGTTCTGTCTTCATCGCCTGTAGCAATACTGCCTACTTGTCAGGATCCGCCTGCCATCGAAGTATTCGTTGTGAACATACCAGTAACTTCAACTTCCTTTCCAGGCTCAACTCTGCCAGAGTTTGGACGAACGCAGTATCTGTAACGTGTTACTTGGAGATTGACGAAGCTGGAAGGTTCGAGCTTACTGCTTTGGCGCAGTGGTCTTGACCTATAGACAGCTTCGTCAACATTGAATTGCACAGGAAGAGGCCAGCTCTAAAGGTACCTTGAATGCCACTGGTGCATGATTGGGATTTTTGATCTTGAGAATCTGCGAGACTTCTTGGGTCAACGGGCCTAAACCTTGTCAACACAATTGCGCTTGACGACAGATGGACATTGAAGGCTCACGACGGAAGCCGAGCTCTACGGGATCAATCTCTACAGACATGACGCCGGTCGATCGAGAGTGAGTCAGTACTTGAGCGTGGATTCGCAAATGTTATTCAGATACAGTCAGTAGTAGGATAGCTGGTGCGATCTGCCGTCCTCTCGGGGGGGTATGACGTCTTGATCGATCCTGACTCGAAGCGCAGCTGTAAGAAGGTTTCAAGAAAGATACTCCAAAGCCGAGAGCACTGTCGACGACGTAAATAATTGCAGAGTGAGCAGATGGAAGTGTGGCCTGCGATGTATTTGCGTTGCTCACATGTCCAGAAGCTGTGTTTGTTTGGATTGACAACTTGACTAGTGCACCAGGGGGTGTCAGAATTGATAGTCCCGAGGTTAAACCGAGGAAGTGTAGAACATCACAATTCTAAGCAAATATATCACAGAACTGCCCAGTGCGATATTATTCTCTGGTTATATCGGGTAGAAAAACCATAAAAGGCGACTTATAGTGAATCTAGATGTAATACTAATAAGCATTTTATCGATCGTTTCATGCTTCCTCGGTTAAACCTCGGGACCATGAATTCTGACAATCGTTTATACTTGTATTCCCCCGACCAAACATTCATTCACCCACCTTTCCTTTCGGCTCGGTACTCGAGGACTGTTCAGCTTTGGAAAGCCCTGTTCAGTACTTCTGTTCGGGTATCTTTCCAAGTCAACCCTGCTCTTTCTGCCATCTTCTTGCAGTCTACCTTCAGTAGAAGCTACCCCACCATCCGTCGCCTCCACAAAGTCTCGACCACCACCAAACATTGCCGTTCCTGCTAATAACAATGGCGTCTTCTGACCTCAGTGTTCTCTTGGACATGGGTTTTGACCAGGAGCGAGCGGAAATGGCTGTCAAGAAGTCCGGTGGCTGTAAGTCCATCCTCTAGGCAACTCACTACGAACTACGATAGCTTACTCTTTGCATAGTACAAGGGTCCCTCGAATGGCTCGAGTCCATCCAGGACAAGAATTGGGAGGAGGTCAAAGCTTCTGAAGCTTCGACTTCAACAGCAACAGATGCCAATGACGAAACAGGAGCTCTACAACCAGGAGAGGAAGCCAAGTCTATGGTCTGTAATGAATGTGGGAAGAAATTCAGGTCTATCAGACAAGCAGAGGTTCATGCTGAACGAACGTATGTTCTCTCCAGTCACAAAGATGGGTTTGAGCTGATCATGTTACGTAGCGAGCACACGAAGTTCGAAGAATCCACGGAAGAGATCGCCCCTTTGACGGAAGAAGAAAAGAAGCAGAAACTCGAAGAGCTCCGCGCAAACCTAGCAGAGAAGCGAGCCAAGCAAGCAATCATCGACAAGGAGGAGGCTAAGAAGAACGAGGTACATTCACTTCCCCCCCCCCCCACCCTCCTCCACATGTGTACCCCACCCCTACCCCTAGCGAAGCTAAGCCCTCTCCCCCAGAAAATACGCATGAAATCCACCAAAGAAGTCGCAGACCTCAAGGAGCAGCTCGCGCACAAAGAACTCCAGAAAGCCGCCGCCGCCAAGAAAGCCGAAAAGGCCGCAGATGCAGCCGCAAAGAAGCGAATCCAAGACAAGATAGCAGCCGACAAGGAAGCCCGCCGCTTGAAAGCCGAAGAAGCCAAAGCTCTACGCGAAGGCCGAGCTCCTTCCGAAGCCTCTATAACAACATCCTCCCCTCCCGCGCCTGCCTCTTCAGCAAGTAAACCAGCAGCAAACCATACAGAAGCGAGGTTGAGACTCCAAACAGCGGGAGGCACGCTGACGAAGACGTTTACGGCTGAGACAACCCTGCTGGAGGTGGCGATGTCAGTGCAGGCGGAGAATGGGGGCGCGGAGGTCAAGAGTCTAACGATGACCTTCCCGAAGAAGACTTGGGAGGGCAATGTGGACTTTGGGTTGACGGTCAAAGAGGCGGGGTTGATGCCGAGTGCTGTTTTGATTGTGAAGTAGAGGCAAGGAGAGGAACATGGGGCTTGGAGTGAGTGGGTAGGTGTAGGTATCGAGGCGTTGTGTGGTCACTAGGAAGAGCATGGCATAGCGTTGGGCATTGAGGGTGTTCTCCAGGTCGTCATCATATCGTGCAAATCTGGGCTGTCTTCTCGATGAAGGGAGAGGAACCTTCCGCAGGAGCAAACTGGTGCCAATGCAATTTACATGGTTGATGAGCAATGCACCTTTACCAGGAAGTCCTGATGAGGATGTCTGTGTTCCGCACAATTATTATTTTCAGCACGAAGCTCTGTAGATTTGTTGAGTACCTCTCTTGCGACATGGCCTCTCCCCAAAGGGCTCTGCAGCTCGCTTACATGCGATTGTTGCCAGCTTTTGCTGACACGCAAAATAAAGATACCCATGCAAAACGCCATTCTTCTTGTCATGAGTCCACTGTCTATTTCGGACCACAAGTCTCAGCCTGTGCGCTGCCTCTTCGCATCCCCTCCACCACCGCCATCACCACTTATGACAGCTCCATTAGTTGGTAAATCCACAAGCGGCGTCCTCCCACTCCCAACATCAACAGGTCTCTTCATACTAGGCGGTTTATAAGCCGCCCTATTCGCCATCGGACTCGTTCCCCCAGCTCCAGGGACACCTATTCTCCTGGTAGCATCGAGTTGGGGATTAATAATATTTGGTCTGACACCACCTGGAGCCACACCTGGCGGAGCAAGGACCTGACTTGATCCTGGAGGTGCAGCTTTCAGATGATCTCTCGTTACAGGCGCGGAGCGTCTTGGGTCTACTCCGGGAGTCTTGCGGATAGAGGGCGACTCGAGGTTTGGATCAAAGGCAGGGAGATTGGCTGGCAGTGGTGGTGGTGCAGCGCCGTCTGGAACATTATTGGTGTTATCTGAGGGAATGACCATGGCCGCTGCCCGTGCAGAGAAGAAGCCTGCGCCCTGAGGTGGAAGACCAGCTGCTGAGATGTCGGCGTCTTCTGAGGAGCGGGACTGCGGTGCGGGAGAAGGAGGAGCGTTTTGACCTGTTGCGGCTGCGGCTCGGCTAGGTTGGTTGAGAACGCGGCCGTTGATGACGGCTTGTCCGGGATTCGCTGGTCTTGTTTGAGCTGCTGAGTCGAATTGAGGACGTATGTTGGCACCTGCTCCACTAGACGACCTTGAGAAGCCGCTATTGGGGGTCTGAGGTTGCGGAGGAAGTCTTTGAGCATTCAGGCCGTCTTGTGCTCCAATCTGGGGCCGGGGTGGAGCAGCCATCGATTGTGCTCGTACATTTGCCATTGGTCTACCAGGAGGTGGTCCCGCTACATTTGTTGCAGCTCCTGGACCTCCTCTATTACCCTGAAAGTGGTGCGAGGAAGTGGAGCGACTTGGTGGAAGTACGACTTCATCGGGATGGGCTTCTGCATCATCTACCCCAAAGTCCGTCTCATCGAAGTCTGTGGAGATAAGTCAGCCAAAAGTCTTGTCAAAGCCTAAGTGACCTGCCACCAAATTCATCATCGAGTAGAGATTCCTCTGTAGCCGCTAAATCTTGTCAGAGAATGTCCTAAACAGTCGATCAAGCACATACTGTTGCTCTCCTCTCCTTTCGGCCACTTCTCTTCTGTCTTCACAGCTTCCACCTCCTTCTTGGGCAAATGGGTCGAATGTCTATGCAAGTTGTTCTCATCCCACCTACTCGGCTGAACCTTGAGCTTGGTGACCTTCCCCAAATACTCCTTATCATAGATACAATTTCCGAGAACATTCCCAAAATTCCTTAGCGCTCTTTTCAGCCCATCGGTGGTTCCCTCCTTCTTTGCCTTCTCAAACGCCGCCGCTTTCCCTTTACAATTCTCGATATGTCCATACCCAATGTCTTCATGAAACGTCCCATCTCGCAGCGTAACGCGGACGATAACTGAAAGACCCAGACTGACTTTCAAGGTATTGGCATTTTCGTCAACAAAATCGACTTGGATGTCCATGATCTGGCTGGACCAGCCATTGAAGCCAAAGATCTCGTTGGCGAGTTGGATGCATTTCTCTGCGGCGACATAGTGGACTTTCTGTCCTGAGGGTCCGGAGCGAGAGGATATGTATTCGGGTCCTAATTGCTTCTCGAGCCGGCTTTGTAAGGTCGCTATGTCTTGAGCTGTATACTCTGAAATCCTGGGCTTGACGTCTTCGAAAGGGTTTGGAAATGTCTTGCCGAGTTGCTGATGCTGGTCGCCTGGCCTGTGTTTGGTCAGTGAATGTTACGACGTTTGGGCGCCTGCACCACATACGCTGGCATGATAATGTGAAATATATATGCAAACTCGCGAGACCAGAATAGCTCTCTAGAATTTGATACCCTCCGTTAATGCATGGACAAATGCTGGTCGGGGCACCATACAAATGAGTGTTGACGTCTAGCTCACACGCACTTCAACTTTCAGCGATAACGCGAAATCACGTGAAGGATAGCCAGCCCCAGCTCAGAGCAAACTACCTGCTCCTCATACAGAGATCAGCATATAAGTCAGTAAGAGTCTTATCACCCAGAGTATCACAGTTGGATGGTCTGAGTTTGATGATCTCAATGGGCTAACAAGAACAATGTTACGTAGTGTTCAGCGTCTTATTGATCATGGAAGCTATGATGCTGAGACAGATCGCTCTCGTAGGTCACTTCCATCCCAGTATTAATGCGCAAAGAATGTACAAAAGAAAAGTCCACCCGTCCATACCCATGCATTTTAACATGTCTCTGGTGATAGAGGGTCCCCATAACTCCACAGCATGCCGACATATCGGCGGATGTGTAAGATTGTCGTAGACTTCGTAATCGATCGTTGCACTGAAACTACGTCGTGATGAACAAGCAAGCAACGCCCGCGGAGATGAGCAATGATGGACCCAGGAAGAACTGGTCTGAAAGACCCAACACCCATATAGCAGTCTTGCCCCAGTTGATATGTACTATGCACTCCCCATATGATACGACTCGAGACTTTTGGACCACTCGCCTACCATCCAACCCTAACAGGCACGTTTGAACCATACCGGCCAGATAGAAGTTCGTTGCGAACAGAGTTGATGTCACCAGAGACCATGTTCGTGTTTCCACCCATCCATCCGAGATTCGTCCCAAGAGCGTTGACGGCTACTTGCATCCTTCCTGCACTCTGCTCGTTGTGCTTTGCTAACTTCTGATCCCATCCCCCAGTGTGCAGATGAAATCCGCCGCCTTTTTTTGAAGCTTCGGTGATGACTAATGCCCAAGCCTTCGAGATTTCGTCGTAAGCGTCGTCTTTGTGGTATCGATGAGACTGACTGTCCCACTCTGGTAGGTCATGTATGACTTTGCTGGCTCCATCGAGATAGCTGAGGGAAACACTAGTTTGAGTCTCATTCGGCGGGAGGTAATGTGGGGTGAAGTCTGTCAAGGCATCCATGAGGTTTCGTAGAGGCTGCTTGACTCGATTGTACGCGTAATCGGAACTAGGGTTGTCACCGAAGGGAAATGCATTCTGGAGACGTTCTTGATATTGTGCAAGTACATCCAGTGTCGCTGATACTGAGGGCTTAGGTGCTGATGCAACGAGCTCGGGTCCGATTTCAGGATGTCTATCACAGACTTCCTGCAATACCAATCTCAAGGATTGTGCGTCGAGTGTTTCGAGGAGTCGAGGAAGGGAGAGAGGTCTGCCCGCGAGATCATTTGCTCTGGATTTCTTTGTTGGTCGTGCCAGACTTCGGACTGCCATTGCAGGCGAGTTCTGCGGGGAGATCGACATGCTAACATCATCATCCTCGGCTTTCCGCTTCCGACTGCTCATTTTGGAATTGCTCGATATATGCGAAGAGACTGTACATGAGTAAACCGTTAGCCCATGTGGATCTGCGCTCTGGAAGGTGCTTACTTGGATTGTGCATGGGGTGGTCGTGGTGGTGGAGAGGGAAGAATGATGGGTGGATGGGTTGCAACACGTTCATTTTTGCCCAGATTGCTTTATTCTTGATTCGGCAGAAAATGAGTCCCTGTAAGATGCTTCACCAGTGCTGTGAGTGAATGTTGCGTCTAGGAAGTGAAGGGTGAGGAAGACGTCGAGGTGCTCGGCTTCGATTCCGAAAGCTTAGCGTGGGCTACGGCTAACGGCAGGGACAAAGACGTCACAGGGCCCGTTCGCAGTGTGAGCTACTTGTAATAATGAGTACAAATCCTATTTCATGCTTTGAAGTATTCGAGCAAGAGGTTCGAAATCATCTAATGACAACAACAACAGAGGTGCCACTTGAAAGGTTTGCAACGCCAATTGAACCCTTGCCTCGATAAGCTTCTTTGCTCCAAATTTCACTGGGTCAACCAAAGTAAGGGTCGAGGCCATGAGGCGAAGCCCACTCTTCCACTCAGACGTGCCTTATACTTTATATTCTTGAATATTGAAAGGATTAATGGGCCTTCAAGTTGTGATGCAGCACTCTGTATCGTCTAGGAAGACTAAGATACACTTCGAATGTAGTTTTCCCAAGAGTGATGCAAGTGCACACATATCTGTATTCTCTGCCATGAGTCCACCATCTGTCCATATCTCTTTTCTACTCCTGAATTCGCTCAGTCATAAGTCCCCAACTCAATCTCATGAAACCCTCAAGATCTACTTCAAAACCACACCACCATCACAAAGCATATACCATGCATGTACAACCCTACTTGCTCTTGGAAGAAGTGCTGACTTGTCGACCGTGCCGAGCAGGCTCAACATTCTCCTTCTTTGATGGCGAAAGAGCTTTTCGAGTGGAAACAGGCGAGAAGGAACCGTCTTGGCTGTACTGAGTACGAGCTTTGCTGGACCTGTCTGGAGAAGTAGTTTGTCGACTTGGGAACGACTGGGTTGGCTTGAAATCGGCATAAAGTATCGAACCTGCTAGAGAACAACCCCGCTGCGTCAGTTGCCATGATCGTTGCTCTATGTGATCACTAATCAAAGGAGACATACCATAGGAAGCAGGCTGATTTGCTTCAGCGGCGTTAGAGGCTGACCAAGCAGCTGCCGAAGGATTCAGACTCGGGCTGCCAGTGGATGAAGACGAACGCAAATTCTCTCTCTGAACCTTCACAGATTGACTTGGCTTAGTGGACTTATCTGGCGTGGCCCACATTGAGGCTTTGAGGCCAGGAAGACCCTTGAGGTTACGATTGTTTGCTTCGAGCATGGTGTTAGCCAGATCAAGTTGACGAGCCGACAAAGTCTGAGCCACGGGTTCTGCAGCAGCTGTGACTGCGGTCGTAGAGGGGTTGTTGAATTTCATGACTTGGGCAGATGACTCCGAATCCGAAGCAAGTGACATGTCTTCGAAAGACTTGCTCAGTCGGTGTAGGTCAGAACCCATTGGCCTGTGACGGCGGAAAGTCTCGGAGTCATTCACAGGACTTGTCACAGCTGGCTTGACCGTGACCGAGCTTGTAATTGACTCTTCGTGGCCGTCTCCAACAGAAGTGGAAGTCTCAGTAGAAGATGAGACAAAACGATGAGCGCTAGTACGAGGCTTGGGCTTGGTCGACGACATAGCTCGCAGAACCTTGGACTGGTGGAGAATGTCAGTCGCTCTGACCGAAGGACGGGTCTTGGGACTGATGGGCCTTACTTGACTCGGAGTAGCTGTAGCTTCCTTTACTTTTAGCGCCATCTTCTCCACATCAGCTTCCTTGAACGACTCGGGCTCGCCGAGAGCAGCGGCAACAGGGTTTTGAGGAACGCCACGATCTTCTGAGCTATCATGCTTGGGTGAGGACAATTTGCCTAAGGATTTCTGTGTCATGAGCGATGGACGTACTTTTGCATCTTGTCTCATAGGCCGTTCATTTTTCAGTGTTCCATCACTCAGAAGCCTCTCGGGAAAGACAATGGCATTTTGACGGAGAAGCTTGAGCTCATCAGCAGTGTACTTCATTAAGCCTTGTGTGGACGCAGTAGCACGAGCTTCGGGAAGGTCAGTGGCTTTGAGTTGGTTAACCTGACTTTTTGCCTGATGTATTGCCCGAACTCGACGAGATGCTTCATCAAGAAACACCTCTTTCGACCGTGGACCCAGTTGACCAAAGTTAGGCGATTCTTCGAATAATGAGTTAATCATCTTCTTCGTCGCTACATGCTTGACCTTCTCGTTATCGGCTTCTGGTGCAAATGGTGTTCTCTTCTTGGGTGCGAACATGGAGGAAGATAACGGCTCGAAGAGTCTCATAGCCTGCTCGGGATCCAGATCAAATTCCTTGATCAGACCATCAAGATGAGCGGCGAAACCTCCCGAAAAACGTTGGTTTATAACATCATACATGCGCGTAGCTGCTTCATCGTTAAATAGCACCGATAGTTGTGCAGGTTCATCAAGGCCTTCAAGGTCGTCGCGGGTTTCAGCACTGACGTACCAGCTTGGGCCAGCAGCTTCCTCGTCGTCAGAGAGAGAGACTAGTTTGGCAAATGAAGGAGGAACACATGTGCCATCAGGAGAGATGGTACTCATGGTGGTGTCCACAGTATCGTTGGGAATAATGTCGTCTGCCTTATGACTTGAGCTTGACTGCTCCGTTTTGACAGCATTTGAGGAGCCCGCAACAGCTTGTACAGCCTGTAATGTCGTGTGTAATTCTTCCTGACCAAGCTCTAAGAAGCGCATGCAGTCGTTCCGAAAATTAGAGGCCATGTGAGACACAGGAAATTCCATCCTCCAATAAGCTTTGCTAACTGCCGGTTTGTAGATGAGTAGCTTGCCTTGCTCAATATACAGAAGGGCACCTTTTGCAAGTAACTCGTCGACTCGTAGCTGACCCTCTTGAATAATACGGAGTGCAGCTGTCTGCTGACTCGACTTCACCAAATGGACTGCGCCAGGTCTCGGGCGGCCGAAAGGCATGTCAGAGCCTTGCTTCATACAGACCCTGACGTTGTGCTTGTCAAAAGCGCCGGGCATGGTAGCATTTGGGCCAGTAAAACCATTGCTGACACCTGCAACTCGAACTGGCATTTTCGACGTAGCTTCAGGAGTGGCCCACATCGAGTCCCGCAGACCACATGCAGGTTTCTTCTGGTCTAGTGCACCCGGCGCAGTCAATAGAGAGACATCACTCTTGTCTGCCGGCTTCTGCATCTCCTCAGGAGTTTCAAAGGAGCTTGAGACGGTGGCACTGAGCGAAGGTTGGGCCGCAACTGATTCCGATCCGACGGGCTCAGTAGCCGACATGCTAGTATCAACACGAGTCTTGGGTGTTTGTCGAGCAGGAGCAGAGGACATTCCATTGTAAGCTAGGAATGTCTCAGGCCTAGCCAGTGCAGTATTAGGTCCAACAACTGGCCTCCGTGTGGAGGATGCTGTTGGGTTTGACCTTGGGTTGGCTCTGCTTTGTCCAACATCTGGTACGCGGGTGGAGGATGCTGTTGGGTTTGACCTTGGGTTGGCTCTGCTTTCATTTGTTGTGCGACGATGAGCGCCATCAGTGAAAGCAGCTGTCTCTGCATGACGACCAACTCGAATGCTGCAACATGTAAGTGTGATTATGATTATGCATAGTGGTACACATACCGAGTGATGGAGGTAAGTCCGCCATATCTTCCACGCTCGGAGCCTTGTCCACGTCCAAGAGCTTGACCCCGTCCTAGAGCTGGCCCACGACTAATACCTTGTCCACCATGTACAACACGGCTACCATGGGCTCTGACTAGACCAGGAACACGAGCAGGAACACGAGCAGGACCACGACCACGACCATGTGAGCTATCTTGTTGATTACTGATACCCTCCTGCCTTCGCAATCGAGCGAGATTGCCATCGGCAATAGTGTCGATCTCACTAGCTCCAGGAGTGTCATCAGAAAGATCCAAGTCTATGCAACGTCAGTCTGCGGAGAAGTGGGCAGTGCCAGATCACAACTTACTGGACCACCTAGCTGCAAGAGCAAAATTATCTCTGGCCTCAGGCCTAGGTTGAAGAGCAGTAAAGTTGACTTGGCGACCATGGTCTTGCAGAGGCAAAGTATTCACACGCGCGATGCCGAGGTCATCCTAACAAGTTCAGTGAAGATTGATATCTTGAACGGGTAACTTTACCATCATGCCGATGAAGGCTGACGCAGTTCTTGCCGGGTCAGCAGGCTCCATCTTGATCCACAGGCTTAGGATGAACTTCGGAAGAACCTAAAGCTGAAGGGTTGTTCCCATGATCAGTAAATGGAAGTCAAGAGATCCACAAATGTGTAAAGTTTAAGTTGACCAATCGTCAATATGCATTGCGTGACAGGAGATGGGAGAGGTAACTGTTGAGGTACAATCACCCGATGATGGAAGTTTGTGTGGTGGTAAGAGGGGATGCTTAACGCGTGTGTGGTTGGGACGGGTGAAATACTGAAGATCGAAGCCAAACCTTGTGGGAACATGTTGATTGGAGATGAAGCTCAATGAAGAAGATGCACGAGAGGATCTTAGAGTATAAGAGGGCATGCACGTACCTTGTATGATAATCGGTGATGACCAACGATCTGATGTTGATCAACAGCCTGGCGTTCGTTGAAGGCACGAAAAGACGTTGACAGTCCAAATGAGCGTGTAGAGTTGATCTGCGAATCGACGCACGGGGATGTAAGAAGTAGCCTCGTGCGCTGCCCGCAGGCCAAAAGAACAAGTAGACCAGGATCCTCAAATCAGAGGACGTGCGTTTTCGAAGGTTAAAGAAGTCGTAAAGTTTGGAATTGGGGCAGAAACGGAAAGGGGGTGGTGGGAGGGCGGAAGTTATTGTAGCCGTAGGGCTCCTCCAAGTCAAGCGAAACGGATAATGCCGACGTTCTGCCACCGATTCGGTGCTCTAGTGCCTTCCCCAACCCAGTCCTCCACTCCAGCACATCTTGAATAGAAGCGAGGATGATTTGTCGTAGATATTGGGAGGTACGCCTGTGATGCATCCAGTACTAACCAGCTCCAGGTGGCCTGGAAGCTCTTGATCGACCATCGACAGTCTGGAAAGTGATGCTCGCCCGCCTTTCACTCGGACCGGGCGATGGCACGTCCCTCATAGGGCTACAGATGGCCAATACGGCAGACTCACCTCTAGACATTACTGACGAATTGGTATTGTAAGGAGAAGGAGATAGTCTTCCTCTTGAATGTGCAACCGATCTGACAGGCATTGCAGGTATAACGAGACCCCAAAACAACCGACTCGCCTCTATCATAGAAGGCTATCTAAACACGAACCAAGACGAATATCGTATACTGAGGAGCAGAGAGCGGCCCTTCCAGCGGTATATGTAGGACTGTTCCTGTTCTGAAAAAGGTGCATGAGCTGACAGCATTACCAGATAAGGCGCCACAGATAATTGAGAGCCAGCATGGAGAGCCCGCTAGCCACTGTTGAGAGAGATAATAAGACATAGCTAGGGGTGCATTTACACGCATATCCGCACTTCGACCAAGTACCAAGCTCCCCGAGTACCAGCTTACTACTATGTAGTTCCCACCATGGCCCAGTACATGCTCACAAGGCCTCATTTAGGCTGGAAAGAACACTGACGGTGAAGATTCTTTCTCGAAGCCTTTAGCTTGTCTCGTACTGGGAGGGGAAGTAGGAAACAGAGGGGGGGGAACAAAGAGGGAAGCAACGGATGTCGGTACACTTGGCCTCTTTGACACTGGTCCGAAATGGCAAGACACTTCTTGTCAACATCTCACTCTGTAATTACAGACATGGCATCACGCTTGGTTCAAGACACAAAGGCTGTTAATTGTGTGCTTCTACAATCTACAATCTATGAAGTGAGGTTGAACCTTCCAGCAGCTGTGGCCCGTGCACTTTCGTCTACGCACCAATCGGCGTACAGTTAAGCAGACCCCGACTTCCCCAGATTGTTATCAGTGAAAAAAGTCATGGACCTCATACCTCTCTACCAATTAGTCACAATGCTCTGTTGACAACCAAGATTTGGTCGGATGATGCCCACCCTCTGTAGCCCTGGCAGATGTGCTGTCTACAAAGTACGTGCTTCAGGAACAATGCACATACAAGGACGTACTCAACTGACCAATTCCCAGCGAGCATTACGGCTATCAACATCTCCTTCTTTCAGTCGAAGCTTCGCAACAGTCAGCCCATATAGGCCAGACATTGAATCGAGAA
>Ga0181467_100266_pt1 | contig 27125 bp, 34 predicted proteins | sample InSIn5gowninarea_2_FD_119079 | JGI IMG/M metagenome (GOLD analysis project Ga0181467, IMG submission 119079) | Clean room microbial communities from NASA Spacecraft Assembly Facility at Jet Propulsion Laboratory, Pasadena, California, USA -... ... | reverse complement strand
TAGCGGACGGAAAAAGCTGAGAAGTGTCATGTGACTGTCAATGATCCTCTGGTGGTGGGTGGCTTGGGAAAGCCATCTCTGGTTATCGAGATCTGTTCTTCGTTAATCGGTCGTGAGATTTCTCTCGCTTACACCAGTATGCGACGCGGTTCCTTGCGGTAGTGAGATAGAGACTTTGGAAGTCGGTAGACATTGGTCTGGTTGATAAGCCTACTTGTCAGAACCCTGCTCTGATTGCCCAGAGATTCGATCAAAAGAACACGCGGATTGAGGGGGCAGTTCGTCGGACACCATTGTCGTCGGATGCCTTTGTCATCGGTCGTCGGGTTTGCTATTTCATGCAAATAGGTGGGAAATGAGTGAAGACTGTACTCATTTTTAACACACTAGACATTGGGCCACATCCCACAAAACTTTGTTGGAAAACTGTGGGGTATTAGTCTCACTGGATAGGTCTTTGTCCATATCTGAGAGTTAAGCGTCTTATAGTCGTCAGACGACAGAAGTAGAGCATTTGCCTGTGATAGTGAGTCCAGTACCACTCTCTACCTTGCTCAGAATGTTACTTCACCAGAGCTTCACATACCTCACTCATTACCAGCCTCCATCCACACACCTACCCTCTTCGCTAATTTTACTGCGTTTGCTTGGAGTCCCAGCATCTCGCCCACGTTAAGTATATCATGCGGCATTGCCGGCTGCACCATCCCACCGACCCTGTTCCCCTCCACTTCCTCAAACGCCTTCCAAACACTCATCTGCGTGTCATACATGACCTCACATTCACCCATCTCGAACCAGATTCTTGGTTTAGCTTTGAAAGGTCCTTCCTCACCCGAAAAGGTCAAATATCGCTCCCACTCCAATATGTCGTCGGTAGAAGAGGCGGAGAATAGACCAAGGCCTCGAGCACCCCATGCACCAAAGGACTCATGCAGGTAGTCTGTTCGCCGTCTAGTCCTATCATCCAAGTATCCCGGGTTACGAACGGGGGTAAATGGATCGGCCCAGAGACTCATGATGAACACTGCGTTGAACGTCTCGTCCTCTCTATTCTTAACTAACAGCCCAGACTCAAGACCAAACTTTTCCACCCATCGAATGAGTCCCATAGCAAGGTTTGCACCAGCAGAGTCGCCGCCTAGTGTGATCTCACTGAGTGAATAGCCCAGAGTATGCGTGAGATAGAAAAGCGCTGTAACAGCATCTTGCAACGCAGCTGGGAAGATGTTCCCTGGCTGGGAGGCAAGTCGGTATTGCGGGATGAATATATGCGATGCGGGGGTGTGTTTGAGCAAGACGGATGCGAGGAAGCCGCAATCATCTGGTCGACCGGAGCCAACGACGTAGGCCCCACCGTGGAGGTGAAGGATTATATGTCTCTTCTCCAAAGTCTTCGATGACAATTGAGAGGAAGAAGGGGGCACGGAAGGATACCACGTCCCTCCAATAGTCCTTGGCTTGACGGCTGAATTGCAGGAGAGTGGTCCTACGTAAGGCGATGGTGAGAGGTTCGGTGGTGAGATGAGGATGAATTCTGACTTTGCGTCTTTGGAGCCAGTGAGCGATTCAGCTTGTTTTATTTCGATGAGCGGAATCACCCACATGGCGATCCGAAAGAGGCGGATGCGGAGAGCTTGTGTATAGTTCCATTCCGGGTGGGGACGAAGGGATGGAAGGAGATAAATTAGAAGCCAGTACGGAAGTCTACATATAGTAGTGACGGCGGTGAAGACGATGATAGCAGCTTTGAAGGGTTGGTACGTAAAGATGCGCTTGAAGGACATGCTGATTTCAATCTTGAGGTCGGTGATTCACATGGAGAAGGTCGGCGGCGTAGGATAAAATGAGCAGTGAGATCTGGCGGCCGTTCTGAACAGTTCGCAACCATTGAGATGAAGAACAAAGAAATTGCAGATGAAATTCAGCAAGCAAGAGCAAACGAGGATTTTGATATCAGAGAACTCTTTGCCACGTACGGAGCACGGCTTTCATGTTTCGTCAACACTCAAACTTCAGACAGAGTTATAGAGATCAGATCTCATAAGCATTGTATGCAGATTGATGACACCACGACCAATCGTTGTTGCGAGTGTCTGTATTGCATCAAGGCTCGATGGTACACTGGATCTGACCGTATTTGTACGACCCCTTGTCTTGTGGATCATGCTGAGTCTAGTAAATGGCCATAGTCATGGATATCTTGTTGAGCATCATGAAACATGGAGTAGTAATTTTCAGTACAGCAATGAATGGTGCTAGCACGTGACGGTGTGGAAGTCAGCGAGCCACGGAGAAACGATGAATGGAGTACCGATCATGGTAACGGGACATAAAAGTAGCTATCACACCGATCAATCTCCCGTGGTCTCCTCCGTAGGGGGGACAGATTCGCCATTGTCTACTCATAATCTCGCCTGGTTCCTCCTTTCTTTTGGTAGTCAAGGCTATCAGGTATATACACACCGGATTGACTTTCCGTTCAAACTTGACATGGTCTACCAGGTACCGACAATTATGACAAGATGTTTGAAATGCTCTCTTTTCTGCAGCATACTCAGTACAGTCATACTGTATGCAATGATGGTTGCCCCAAACTTGGAGGATGTGTCTATGAAGTAGTTAGTCTGGTTTCGAGAGTCGGCAACTCGGAAATGTTTCGCTATCGCGTAATGCCTTCCAAAGCCTGTGGCTAGGTCGAACTCTCTTTCACCCTCGGTTGGTTTTCCTTCAAATCATAATGCCGACCCGATGGTCTGTTCTTTAGCTCGCCCCGATAACGTGGGGGTCATCGGGACGGGATCATTGGGATCTCGACCCATCGCAGTGGTACATGACCTGAGAGAGCCCAAGGCGGGTTGCATGATCAACAAGCTTGGTGAGGGGTATGTAAGTAATAATAAGGTAGGCCGCACATCTGGGTAAAGGATCCACAGAAGCCTGCTACTATGCTAGGTGCTTCAAAGACACTACTCTTAAAGCGATGCGGGTACTATACTGTCTGCATCAGTCTGGACTTCCTCGTCCCATGTACAAGCGCTACGGTAGCTGCATGCGCCGACGTAGACGCATTGCCACGTTCCTAACGTTCCATCGTCGCTTCTTGGCAAGCTCGGAGATAACATGGAAAGTTGGAGAGAGTCTGCCAGTCATCTGCCATCTTCGCGTCCAAAGACTTTGGATACCGATAGAGACTTGCAGCAGAGAACGAGCACTTAGCACTAGTATTATAAAACACCTTTAAGAATACCTTGGTTCATGTGACGTGCCCCTTCATTCGAAGGAGAAGAAGGCAGTCCAGATTGGTTGGATTGAAGCGGAAAGTCCGAAGTACCGGAGTCGAGAAGTGTTGAACTTGGACATCTAACGCTTAGGCCAATCTTCAATGTCTGCAGAAGAGCCATATTGCGCGCTTGATTCCTACTATAGACTGCAGAAAAGCGAGGTCGCAGAAATGATATACGAGCCTTCGAAAGAAAGAAGAGAAGCAGTGCACTGCACCAGCACGAGTTCAAGATAGAGGTGCACATCATAGCTATCGTGATTTACGTCAATACGCTTGTATAAAAGATCACGGAGATGAGGGCATCAGAAGACCTGGGACATTCAAGCCGCCTTAGCTGGCTCCCGGTGCATTGAAAAAGACTTCCAAGGGAATACAGTAGACTGGTTGGAGAAAACTAATATTGCAGAACACCATGGATCATCCTTTCTTCATCAACTTTAAAGCTACTTGAGTACCCAAACCCCAAACAGACATCAGGTAACACTCAGAAATTACCCATTTCGTGAGAATCAAGATCGACATGGCAGAGTTTATGGATGATTTTCTTTCCACATGTCAGCATCCGACAACAACAACTCGTTCGACGACAGAGTATGGTACGACAACAATATTTTCAAGCGTCAATGTTAGTGCATAGTGCCATGATCTTCATGAGTGCGTCTCGTAAGTATCGAGTAACTTCATCTTGGTGGATGCCACTCTGTCGGTCACGCCATAGTTCCAAGGCTAGCCCCGACTCTCGGGCAGCCTTAGCCTCCTCGTACTTGGCGGTGTTTTCTTTGAGCTTTGAGCTCTGAGCTTTATTATAAACCTGACTGTTTGCATTATATTATGAAGCTTTCCCCACTCCGCTTGGGAAGGCCGGTAAGAATAACCTCCGCTTCTCTCGCGATATAATACCTCAGTCCAGGTATGTTCAGGTGTTGACTCATTATGAATCCGACCGTATCTCATGCTGGCCGAGTCCAAGTAGCCTATGTAGTCCTAATCGCAAGATTCTCACTTACTTATTCATAGCAGAGACTTGAGCGGAGAGCTTGGCTCGATGACAAACACAACACTGACGGAAGAAGTCGAATGGTAGTGACAAATGCTGGGTATCGTGAAGCTGGGGTTCTGATGCGCGAGCTATGGCAGGGTCAGTCAGAAGCAGGGTTTGAGCGTACTTCGTATGGAGGATTGGAAACAAGGCTCTTGAATGCAAGATTGATGATGGCATGGATCAAAGAGTTGAATCCAGAATACGTGAATAAGGCTTGGATGGGGAGGTATTAGTTGAGACTTGAAGAATGAGTAATTGAACCAGGTCTGCAGTTCATATACCTTTAGGCCCCCACCTATTTTGGCACTCATGATCAGACCGTTTGAGAAGTCTCAGCTCCATTCCGAAATTGACGAGCATTAGTCTGGTTCCCTTGTTCATATTAAATATATCCTTGAGAATATATACAACCCCACCCTTCTCCAATCCCACGCTATGCACATCCCACGACACCTCACCAGCACCCTTATCTCAGAGCTCAGAGATCGAGTCATAGAACGAACCCCCTCCCTCCACTAACGACCTCCCACCCCCTCACTCCTCTCCCTTCTTCAACCTCCACACACCACCACAGCGCTTCTCTCGCTTTGTCTTCTTGCCCCGCTAGCTCGTGCGCTCTCGCAAGTGCGTACCATGCTTCAGGGTTGTTCCAGCCGGTGCCGAGTTTCGTGAGGCTTGAGAGTAAAGCGTAGGCGCGCTCGCGGGCTGTGAGTGCGTCCGGGTGGGGAGTTGTCTCTTGTTTTGCCTGCACAGGGGAAGTGGATAGGGAGGAGGGGAGACCGATGGGTCCGGGACGGGTTGGTGAGGATGAGGAGGTTGCCTGGGAAGAAGGTTGGTGGGGATTGGACGTACGTCTGGGTGTTTCGGCAGCTGCTGCGCTTAGAGTTGAGGAGGAAGGTTGGATGCGGGATGGGCCGGGGAGAATGAGAGGTGGGATTGCTGGTGGAGGTGCGAGCTTGCCTTCGTAGATGTCCAGGAGGATGGTGGAGAGGCCGATGATGGCGGAAGGATGATCAGCGTAGCGTTCTAGGGCGGATTCGAAGTTGGCAAGAGCGATGTAGGGAGTTGATGTTAGGAGAGAGAGGTAGCCGTGCTGACAGGAGGTTAGTATAGCTTGATTTACAAGAACAAAGTAGAAAAGGTCGCTCACCTCAGCAAAGACGTCGGCGTGCAGTTCTCCCACGCTTTTTCCACCGGCCCATCCCCTCTGGTCAAGGGATAAAACACCGCCACTATCTTTCAGTATATCGGCTTCTAAGCCTTGCACGAGTTTGAAAGCTTCTTCCCCTGCACCTTTCGCATCTTCGTATAGTCCTGCTCGTCGGTAAAAGCCAGCAACCAGTAGCCACAACTTGACCAATGTTGCCACTCGCCTTCTCCTTGTCTCTTCCCTCGAGAAGCTAGTTGCTGGACTAGGCGTATATGGTGACGAGGACGGGTGGTGCGGTATGTTGCCATCCTGCGGAATGATCGGCGTAGCAAAAGCTGACTTCAAAGGTTTCTTATGAGTGAGGTTTGTTACCAGTCGCTTCGGCGAGTGAGGAGGGCTCTTGGCAGATGAATCAATGGAAGAGGCCTTGGGCGGGGCGGCTGTCGGTGCATGCGATGCATCATCACCAACCGACTCTCCATGATCAACGGAAGGTGTGAAGAATGCATCACCATCAACTAGTGCGGGGCGCGAAAGTTCTGTTCGTCGGACGGGACTATCAGGGTGCTCACTGAAAGTTGAACTAGTCTTCCGTACGGAGTCTTTCTGTCTTATACTTCCAGGACGCTTCTGTAGCTTTTCATGATGCCTCTGGCTATGAATAGAGGACCTCAAAGATGAATGCCTCAAAGACCGCAAGGAAGACCGCTTCTTCGGACTATTGCCACTTTCATACGTGACCTGAATGGCGGGTGTATGTAGACTCTCCATAGACCTAGCTGTCTTTGGCCTTGTAGGCGTGATAGTTTTCTCACTTGCTGTGGCGCTAGCCATCGTGCTGGGCGCTCGAACAGATCGACTTCCTTTGCCAAATATACTACCCTTGATGCTTCGGATTGTACCAGATGTTCTTGGTGGAGCAGCTAATGCGGTCACGGGAGGGGCTTGGTGTCCCTGATGAGATTGTTCGTCTCCGAACAGTCTTGCATAGAGACTGAGCAGCTCATCACAAGCATTGACGGCTACTTCCGGTCCCTCCAGCACTTCGATAAGTGACAACTGTGTCATCTTAACCTCCAACACATTGACCCTTTCAAACTCATCCATCTCATCCACAACGCCCCGGTGTTCCAGCGTTGGCTTATCATTGAGCTTGAGGTGCTCGCTACGGGTGTTATTGAGTTCCGCCTCTCCAAACAAATTCTTCGGATCCTGGAATTGCTCGAAAGCAGCTTCGCACATTCTAACAGCTGTGACAAACTCTTGTCTGGCACTGAGCAAGAGAGCTAGTAGATGCCACATCGGTATCAGAGCCCGTTGTCTGGCAAATCTACCACCATGGGGGCTGAATCTTTGTGTGTCTGCCGGATCCAGCAGACACGTTCTCACAAGCTCAATCGCAGGCGCCAATTTTCTCCGTTCAGCAAGAAGGATGCCGAAAGCAAACACAGTCTCAATGTCTTTTGTATCTGCGTTCGGTGGTTCTAAAGCCTTTTGAAAGCACCTAGTGGCCCGTAGTTGAAGCTCGTCTCTAAGTTCCGACTCGTACGTCAAGCGTGCCCACTGGGCCTGCGCAATCCCAATAGCACGCCAAGCTGTTGCAATCGCTCTTGTAGTTATTTCCAGTGTGCTTATGATCTCCCGTGGGTGACCATTAGTGCTTGGATTAGAGTGATGGGACTTGAGCCAGTCCTCGAGATAGCGGCCGATTTCTAACGCTCTTTCTGCACCTTGACGAGATCCAAATTGGCACATCCCTCTGATGCAATTCGATACTGTCTGCAGAACAGTCTCGTCATCATCAAGTCCATGCTCGATATGCCCCGTCTTCGAAACGCGAGCCTTGCCCTTTTTGACAATCTGCAAATATGTATCAAATGCCTTGAAAGCCAAGTCAAATTCCGCCAACGCTAGATGCACCGTGAAAAGATGCCTAAGGATAGCTGTGGAATGGAACGTCTTCATCGCGCACTTGTAGAGCATTTCAAGCACGTCTCTGCTTAGTGCATCTGATCCACCCTCTCCCCGATCTTGCACAGGCCAGCTTCTGCCACACAGGATCCTCCAATTTTGCATCAATAGTTCCACGAAATTTTCCACCTCGTCATTGCTTTCATTCGCCCTTGGAAATGTTGTTCCGCTATAAAGGAGTTGGAAGTATTTTGCCTCCACTTGTTTCAATTCTGCTCTTTGCTGGGCTCTAGTCGAGGTCCCCGCATAGTTGGGAATGAGGGCTGTCGTCGGAAATGGTAATGCCTGGTTGAGTAATTCGGACATTGTAATATAATACTCCAGCCATACATGCCTCCTAGAAAGGTTCTTCTCCAAGGTGCTTGCTTCCAGTGGGTTTGCATTCCCACCATCCCAGAAAGCAGCCCATGCACGGAAAGCAGCGAGAGCTTCTGATTCAAGCAGTGATATAATCTTCGCTTTGATTGCTCGACTTGATACCAAGCAAAACCCGATTAAGAACAATTCTATCCATGATCGAAGCTCAGTCCCGATTGGTCTCGAGGGCCCAGAACGGATTATGGGCAAGGCAGAGCTGTAGGTCCGCAATGCTTCGCTAACGTCACCAAGCTTCTCCTGGGAAAGAGCTTTAATGTGTGTTCCCTTGATTGCTGCGACCCGGGCCCATCCTGAAGATTCCTTGTTCGTGCCATTCAGCTGCGAATAGTCCCCCTCAATACTCGCCGGTAATCGTTCCGTTGCCAATGAATATTCTCCGCGGAGCCAATGGATCCACCCAAGACATACTTGCGCCTGGAATACATCCTCTAGACGTGTCGTTTCCTCCTCAATGGCTCTCAACAACGTTGGTACATATTGCACTAATTCGGGGGAGCTAGTCGATTTCGAGGAGTGTCTGGTCGCAGGACGTGCAGTGCCTGGACGGTTCGAAGCAGCTTTGATCACGGCATGTTCGGCCTCAGCAGTCAGAGTTAGACCTGTACTTGACATCAGTATTTACACGAGACAGTCGAGATATGAATTGGGCCTTACACGTTCGCTGGGGCGCATGCTTCCTTATCTTTCGAACCAGCTCCGGCACAGCTTCCCAATGGCCGTCACATCGAGCATTGTCTAGTAATTGAATCTTCTGCGTGGCCTTGTGCTGTGCGCGCTACATGGTAAGTGTCAGTCTGGATATTGGAAGGAAGTGTGGATCACTTGCGCTCATTGTAGGGTATCGCGAGCTCGCAGCACAGCGGGATTTGGTGAACAGGCTGCGGTCAATATGTAGAATATGCCCACACTTCGCGTCATCGCTGGAATGGAGCTAGGCTTAGCTATTGATGAGCTTCCGAGATAGTACTAAGCAAGGGCGAGGGAACTGTGAGGAGGAGGAGGAGGAGGTCACCAATAGTGAGATGCTGAATCTGACAAGATTGACAGACTTCCCGGCCCCTAGGGTTTATCCGCCCCCGATTGGTTTTAGGTCTGACCCGCCAATCACGAGGCGCACAAGTCTTCAATTCAATTCAAAGATTGAATTCTTATGTCACATCTCATCTCATTTCATTTCATGTCATTTCTTATATCTCATCTCCATTGAACGGATGTGACGAATTGGATCAGTATAGATCGCCCGACGCCTGAGAATGAAATTCGACTTCCACCGGGCACTATAAGGACTGACCAGCTCATTTGACCCTCTTCGAAACATATAAGGACCATAAGGTATCCTTCGAACTGCCCCCTTGTTCCTCTTGCCTTAATGCGAGGGAGTCCTGGAGGCCTTCTGAGATGTCGCTTCCACCAGAGCTACGCATGTTATGCTACCATCTATCTTCCACGACTTCCACAGATCTTCCCAGCCGTATTCCCATCTTACTTCGTTATGTAAATCGCTGTCAGAGTCCCCTCTCGACATATGCGGAGAATGGAAGCAAGAGTGATGCTGCTGGTTCCTCAGTCTTGGTGCACAAGCTGAAGACTCAGCTGACGACCTTGCTAAATGGGAGGTCTTCGGAAGAGCGATTTACTGCTGCGGTGCTCATCAAGGCCGTGGGGGAAGTCGGGGGATGGGAAGTACTTCGGGGCTCTGAGCCATGGGTTCGAGGACTCCTCAACGTCCTTGGCGTAAGCTCCGTCTTCGTCTCTAGCAGCAGTAAATTGACCATACTTCCAGAAACCCGAGGTCGATGCCGTCAAAGAAGCATGTATCATAACATTGACCAAAGTGTATTGCATGACCCATCCATACCAAACGCTGTTGCGTGAGATCACGACGCCAACCCTTCCCAGCTTTGTGACTTCCTTAATCAATCTTATATCGTCGAAGTCTCCAACAGCGAAACCATCGCCGTTACTAGAGGTTGCGCTTCAATGTATGGCGATGTTGTTGCCGCGTCATACGACAGTATTCCGACCGTTCGCTTCTCAGATCCAGCTAGTTATCAGACCATTGCTTGCGCCTACATTATCAGACAATAGGTTTGTGTCTTCTTCAGTCAAACTTTGCGCGCGGCGTCTTGCTGTCCTGCTGCATCAAACTGCCCCGAAAAGCACGGGAGGCGAGGAGTGGGGAAAAGCAATGCGCGAAGTCGTGAAGCAGGTACATGTGACTGCAGATCAAGTGTTTCGAGCTGTGGTGGAGGATTGCGAGTCGAATGCAGGATACACTGTTGGATCGGTCGATGTCAATCAGCAAGTGTCTGGTGGCGATGCGCATAACTTATCTCGTTGGAGTGGCATGACTGCCGGTGTTGAGAGACTTGTCGGTCTGCTTGAGTTGTTGCAAGAGTACTTCAAGGCTGACACTCCGTTTGCTGTTTCCATTCCTTTGGGCTCGATCTTTGATATGATCACCAGGATACTATCGCTGCAGATGCCGTCGCCTTCGTCTGCTGCCAAGTCTGACAAAGGCCGTCTGCATCCTGCCATTGACCGAGACGAAAGGGATGGATTGTGGTGCGGGCTGCCGCAAATATACATTGCTGCATTACAGGTTGTCCATGTTTTGATTAAGAGGTTCGAGGAGGCCTTTATGTCGATGGCTCAAGGTAGCCTTGACTTATTGGCTTGGGTCTTCGCAGCTGGCAGGCACGACCCAGACTTTCGCTTAGTCATCTATCAAATCGTTGGAAGACATTTGACACTCTGTGGACCAGGCCTCGACAAGGCACAAACTTCGGCACTGTTCCCTCTCATACGGTCAGCTTGTCACGATGCCGAGGGAGTTGGGCTAGGTGGTCCCAACACTCTAGGGACTAGTGCCCTGGATGCCGGAAACATTTTGAAAGGTTCTACGGCGAGCCAGATGCCACCCTCACCAATACCATTGGGCAAAGGGGATGGACTTTACGAAGCAGCGTATAATGTGCTGCCTATCTTCATGTCACATATGCCCCAAGAGCATGTTGATATATCTATTCGCTCATTGCTGGAACGCACTGCTATCCGCACTCATAACAAAGAAGCGATGCTTGCCAGTATATTGCACCCATTTTTAGGCCGAGGATCTAAAGCTATGCCGAGTATACTACCACACCTCACCAGAGCTACTCCACACGATGCTGTCACAGAGATATTGCTGAGGCCTCGAATGCCATTGATACCTGCTGCTTCGAACCAAACATTCTCATACCAACTGAAGGATGATTCTGAACCCTTCGAGGACGTGGATGCAGATATGCAGCCGGAGCTAGTCAGAGCGCCATCACCTCATCACGCGGAGCGGAGTGAAGCTATCGTGCATGTCAAAGCTTCTACTGCCGGCCTCGGTATTGCATCCAACCAATTCAAACGGATTGGTTCCCAACCGTTTGGCACTGCCCTCGGCCAGTCCACAACAACTTCCACTCGTACTACGATGTCTGCCTCCACCACAGAGCCGCCTGTACCTGACATAGGACTTAGCTCGGCGGCACAGCATGCCAAAGAAGACAAGCATGAAGCTCACGATGTCAATATGATGGAAGATGCCTCTGACTCAGACGACGAAAGCGTTCACTTGACGATGGAACTGGACACGGACTCAGACGATGATTGAAAGCTCTCTGATATCGAACTTTTGGGTAGGGAGAGCCGTTAATTTGAACGTCATCGAACCCCTGTCTAGCGTCTGTAATGTATCGGGGTTCCCTCTTTAGGCACGCTTGGGAGCTGTAGCAGCATGTTTTGGGGGGTTTGAGACTTAAAACGGCGTCAGATTGACATGCTTTCGACTCGAGCCTCTCGGGAGGTCCAAAATGGTCTCGTTTTATGAGCAGATCCCCCTAGTTTAGGTTTGATAATGGGATATTGATCAGAAATATGTTCACGATGCCCTCAAGCTCCTATACTACTGACTTTGGTTTCCTGAATAGGTTGGGTAGCTCCATCTGAGCATTCCATCATGGCGTAGCTTGGTGCTCCTCTCCTGCCTATATGAATCCCCCGTTTTCCCCATCCAGAGCCCTCTCTTTTCCTTCCTCTTCACGAAATCCCCACTCAAGATACTGTTTCGAAAGCTGTTCACAACCGAAAAACTCAATTGCTGTCAAAAAAACCCACTACTTCTACATACTCTGCATACCCATTCACTCAGAGTACTAGATCTTCACCACACACTCTCACAGAGTGACTACTTCTACCACACACTCCGTCACTCTACCACTCTACCATACCACTCTACCAAACTACTCTACCACACACTACTACCAATACACTCTACCAAAACAAACATTACCACCACCACTCAGCAATATAAGAAACCCACACACTCCACCGAACAGCTTCGAACAGTATCTTTCTCTACCCACTACCAAACAAACCCAAAAACAAACCACACACTGTCACTCTTCACAACCACAACACTCATACTACAAAAGTAAGTCCTCAACATTACTGTCGTCCCCGAACATCCAACTCATCCAATCAAGAAAACCATACCACACCGAATAGCCTCAAGCTGTTCAATATCTCCACACTACCTTCATCCACATAACTCTTCAGTCCAAAAGTAAGCTCCGTCCTCACTGCCATATCCAAGTACACCTAACTCAACCACCTCAGAAACCCACTCCACCACACTACCACTTTCTTCCCCACCACACCTCCACATACCACACAGTAAGTACCATCACTGTGCCTGCTACTGCACTGTCGGACATGCAGCTCACCCGATCCAGATATCCACTACCCACGGAACAGCTTCCTCAAAGCTATTTCGTACTCTTCTCACTAAGATAACCATCACACTTCTACCAACCACTCAGTAAGTATCTCATCCTTCTCTCAGTGTCTTCATGCATGCATCCCCCTCCCTTGCACTGCTTTCTAATCTGCACTGCTTCCTGCCTTCTTCGTCCCGATGTAACACCCCCCTTTGCTTTACTCCTCAGACCCCATTCGTTGCTTCAATGGAGACTCCCAACCGTGTATTACCCTTTCATTCAGTGTTTCAAGCCCCCTCCTTTCCACCCCAAATCATGTATTTTTACCCTTCCTCCTTCCTTTCCGGCTCTTATCCAAGCGGGGTGCACAAGCCAATCCCTCCAGAGCCTTCCCAACATGGCTTTTCCAGCACCTTCCCCAAAGTTGGGGATGTCACTTTTCGTGTTCCCGTTCTCTAGCTTCCGCCTTTGGTCGCGACATCACGTGCAGTGCTCGTGACATCTCAAGTGATTACGGAAATCAAGTTAAGCGAGAGTCAGGGGCTCAAGTGTCCCTACCACGGCCTCGGTGGATTTGATGAGGATGGTCCTCGGCGATGGTAGTCTGTCGTTGATAATGTCCCCTGATCTGCCGCATCGTTGGTCCCTGCGTTCGTCTCGATCAATGCGGGTGTTGACTGCAATTCCTGATGTTTCCTTCGTGTAGTTGCATGGTTGAAAGCGGCTTAAGTTCGATGCCGCTATCCAAGTCATGGACAATCATGCTGTATTTCCCGTAGACGTAGACAACGTGCACCGTTGAAGTAGATATTTGTACTGTAATTTGACGTAGACAACGCTTACCGTTGAAGTAGAGATTTCGAGCTTCTTGCTTATCTCAAGCTGAGATGGCGTTTGACTTTCCCGATATTGCTGTTTTTGATATTCTCGTTCGTCGATCATACAGCCATGCTGCTTGTTGGCGAGATCCTAACATCGCTAGAAAAACTCAAACCATGGCTCCTCCTATGGACATGGAAACCTACGCTGCTCAAGCAACTTCCTTCAAGGAAGCCAAGTTTCAGCTCAATCGTCGCATCGCGAAGCAACTCGTTGCTCAGGATGGCTTCGACGAACTTGCAATTGCACGCTCCAATCTCGAACGCGACTACAAGTTCACGTTCAATCCCGTGCCACTAGCACTCCACGTTGTAGCTTATACTTGTCCTGATCAAGAACAGCTACGCCAGATGATACACTCCATCATTCTGGCCGATCGCAAATGCAGCGATCCTGACAAATACATGCCTCGTCAGGAACGTCTCGATGCAATCATGTCCCATAAGTGCTTTGGAGATGTCAATCCTCCGAGAAACTTCATGGGCGAGCCTGGCACTAGTTCCAAGCAATGTGCTTGGAACCACGATGTCGGCGAAAACTACCAATGGGTCTTGAATCCCACCCATTTCAATGGCTTCCGTCACCGTGGCATACCCGGTATCTACCACTTTACCTTCGCCAATCAAATGGCCGATCGTAGGGCCAAGACCCCCAAAACCTACAGTCCACAGACACCTGTCGAGGACGCATACAACATCATACTTCAACACCACGTCAAAGATGGCCGCCATCGTGGTCGTGACGCAACATACGGCCCAATCAGCAAAGTCACTGCCTGCATCACAAAAGAACTTGTGTCTGACTTTTGCAACAATTGTCCTGGTTGCAAGGACAGAGTCCAAGCATCTCAGGTGGGTCATCAGAAAAGAAAGGAGGATGGAACTGAAGGATGCAAGAAAAAGATCCCACCATATTTGCAAGATGGTAAGTTTTCCCTTTTTCTTACTGTCTCGAGTCATTGTCTGACATTCGAATAGCCGACGGTGAACTCGACATTCGCAAACTTGAAACCCATGCGTGGGTTCGAAGACAATCCCTTCAACGGGAAATGTCTGAATCTCCGGAGAGGCAATCTCCAACTCATCCATTCTTTGGTCGTCTTCGAAATAATGACCACACTCAACCTCCACCACCTCGGTCATTGCCTTTTAGTCTCTCATACAATGATCACTCTTCACCACCTCGATCATCGTATCGTGTCCATCCATACAATGGTCACTCTTCACCACCTCGGTCATTGTCTCATACTCACTCGAGCAATGACCACTCTTCGCCAAGTTCACTGTCTCAACCCCGCTTGGGCAATGGCTTCGCATCATCATCATCATCGTTCCACTCTCATGCAAACGATGTTTTCACCCAGAATGGTCGTACATACCGCCAGGTTCATCCAAACAATGATTATGGCCAACAACCAATCTTCGTCGAGGTACCAACCACATTGTCTCGAACCTCGTCGAACAATGTGAGCCTTGACAACACCAACTCCACACTCTCCTCAGACATAAGTTCAATGTCTGACAACCACTCATACAATGATGGCACCAACGATTCACAATTGCTTCATGCAAACTTCCGTGCCAACTACGAACAATCTCATCTCGATGCCCTCCAAAAGCATCGTGATGAGATGGAACAATTGCTATCACAGCCAATGTTCCAACAAGTCTCAAACAATGACATGCCGTCAATGCCCGATTCTGAACTTTCAGAGATCAATAGGATGTTTGATGACGCCTACCACGCCGACCCTAGCTTGGTCAATGTCTCATCCCAAAATGAGACATTCAATAACACCCACCTACAACCCAACTTGTTGAATCCCTCCAATTGGGGATCCAACAATTCTCCACCACCACAACAACCCAACCCTCTCTACAATGTCAATGTTCCAACCACATACAGGACATATGACTTCACCCACTCTCCACCTCGACTTGTACCTACCCCATCGCTCGATGTCTCATCCAACAATGAGACATTCAGCCTCACTCAATCGATGGGCATCACTCCCGAAGAAGGTCTTCAACAATATGTTGAGCCTTTCAACAGAGAACCTGAATCACCCACGCCGATGACAAACAATGATACCATGCTACCTGTATCAGATGTCATCAATGAAAATGGCAATACCATTACCAACCAACCTGATGATGCAGAAACACCAAAAGTGGTGTCGGAATTTGAGAGGGATAAGTCGGTGGAAAATTGGATAACAATGGAAGTCAATCTGATTGGCGGCCTTGATAGTCTTATGCCAAAGAACCTTCGGTGATGGCTTGGACTTTGGATGGATGGATGGATGGATGGATGATGGATGGATGATGGAACCACCTTTGGTTGCTCTGATGGAAGAACACCCCAAAAACACACAGAAAACCACAAAACACAAAAACCACACAAAAACAAAAAACCACACAGCGAATGCTTTTGAAATTGGATGAATGCTGGGACAGTCTTGGAGAGATTTTGGAGGATTCGGAACGAAGGTTTAGATAGCAATCACAGCGTTTCTTGACCAAAAAAATCAAGCAAGCGTCTCATTACCACTCAAATCCTTGATATTGCACTTGCTTGATATGACTTTGTGATATGGTCGTCGCTTCTGATCTCGTTGTCTTCGTCTTCATCGTTGTCGTCTTAGTCTGCATCTCAATCCCTTATCGTCGCTGGTGCCCAGGCTTGCCAATGCCTTCTTCGCTCCTCATGTAGGCATTGCATTATTGGCGCTCTTTCTAGCTTGCTTCTACACTGAAGTAAATTTCGAGCCTCGCAGCCGAGAAGCGACTTCACATGTAGCATTGCTGTTTTGGTTTCTGTTGGTCGACTATCTCACTTAAGACCAAAAACGACCCTAATACCAACATACTCCATCATCGCACGTGTACTGTCTAGACAAATATGATAGCAGTTGGCTCATGCATTGATTTTCCATCACCATGAAAAGGAGAAGAGGCTCATTCTCAAAGTGCCCTACCAGGTACTTTTCGAAGATGTCAATCGCGCCTTATAAGAGATGAGAGCGGCTCGTAAATCCAGCAGGTGCGACGTCCTAGATGCGAGGGATATGCGCAAGCTTTCAGTCTGATACCAAATCTCGTGAAATATTCATTTTAGATGTTCAACTTCGAAGCTGAACTCCAACCCCCTACCTCGAAATTTGTCAAAGGAGCTAGATGACTAAGCACATTTCCACTTCACCTCAACTTCACCTCACTCCATTCCACATTCAATACACCATCCACACACAATGGCCGATCTGCAGATCAACCACCAAGAAGCCATCCAATACTGGGAGAATGTAGATGCAGATGTCAATGGTATGCTTGGAGGGTATCCCAACGTCTCAAAGGTCGACTTGCAGGGGTCGAAAAGTTTTCTAGCGAAATTGGGGATTGGAAGGAAGAATGGGCTGAAGAGGGTGGAGAGGGCGGTGGATTGTGGTGCTGGGTAGGTTATATTCCTTTGGTCTGGTTAGAGTTCGTGTTCGAGTTGAGTGATTGCACTTGAGAGGCAGAGGAGAGGCGTTATGAACCATCAGTTTGCTGGACCGTAGTATGCTCAGAAAGTGGCTGAGTCATGCGAGCATAACTCATATGCCTCTCTCACACATTCGCGAAGGCAAGCCATGTTTGTTGTAATCTCCAATGGCACTTAGGTCTTATATGATCTTGAATGTTTGACTTCAAGCCCGTGTGAACATATGAGCTACTTCTATGTCTTACAACCCCTCTATCAGACTCGCTTCAGTTTTCTTCTATTATTTCAATACCTTCATATCACTCTCTCGAGGAGTTTCAATCCAGATGAGCCAGCTTGGCCGGTGCATTCGGTAGATCTACTGATCTTTTGGGCCTATGTAATTTGATTCTAGATTTGGGTCATGGTTGAGCACCTGTTATGAGATATTCCAGACTGTTACATGTCAGAGAGTAAGAGCTGAGTTGATGATATAGTATAGGGAGAATTACAGACGGCTTGCTCACAAGTATTGCGGATGTTGTGGATATCGTGGAGCCAGTCGCGAAATTCACAGACGCATTAAAGGCTAAGCCAGGAGTGGGCATGATCTTCAATACTGGCCTTGAAGACTGGAACCTCTCTGCCGAGTATACATATGACTTGGTATGGGCTCAATGGTGTCTAGGTCACCTGACCAGTGTTCAGCTAGTTACATTCTTACGGAAATGCGCCGAAGCATTGAGTGAGGAGGGCTACATCATCGTGAAGGAGAACCTGACATCAATTGGGAGCGATATATTCCATAATGAGGACAATTCTGTGACGAGGTACGTAACTTGGCGTATGAGAATGTACTTTCTAATCCATTGTAGGTGTGATGAGAATTTCCGAGATCTCTTCCGGGAAGCAGGCCTCAAGCTTGTCAAAACAGAGCTGCAGAACGGACTTCCCAAGGTCTTGTTTAAGGTCAGAATGTACGCTTTGCAGCCTGTCAAGCAATGACAGGTTGTGAACCCTAGGCTTTGTATAAGCGATCGATCTAGTGACAATCTTCATCATGGAGGAGCTCGGTAACCAGTGAGGTTCCCAGCGAGGTACGGGATTATGTCGCCTTCGTATCCAACAATGGCTGTTTCCTGACCGTGTGAAGCACTGAAGTCAAGCATATGAATCCAATGATGACAGTGGAAGCTACCAACAGTCCCCGACGATAGATTCAAGTGAGATTATGACTACAACTATAGAAGATAAAGCTCAAACTATCACCGTGCTTTCAAGCAATGGGCCTGTAAGAATCTGGGCAAGCAACAGATTCTACGAACCTCTGGTGGCACTTATGAACACTGCCTCATCCGATCTGGTAACCTTTAGTGAAGCATGTTCTCGGCTTTAGGTTTAGCAGAATCAGCTCGACTATGGATGTTGTTCAGTTAATCCTTTGTTTATCACTGTGTTCACCATCCCAAATGGTCCATCAGCGAGTCCTCGCCTTCAACCCAACTACTCATAACAACCACCTTTCATCTTTCCGATCGACCCAAACATCATGGACGACCAAACTCGCATCGACATCGAGCGACAGATACAAATCCTCCAGGAAGGCATAGCAAAGGGACTACTCAATTCTGCCTCTCTCTCATCCAGGATTGCAGGAAACGAAGCAAAGCAGGACGTCGTTGCACTCAAGATCGCAGAGGAGGATGAACAACACGCTCGAGCTAAGTACAAGGCGGCAGAGATGAGAGTGAAGAAGGCAGCTGCGAGGGTTGCAAACAATATCCTGGTACCAGTAAGTTCCCGAAACAAACTTCACACTATCTCTTATCCTGAGATCCACGACTGATGATGTGCTTCCCTTAGCCATATGTCAAAGACAAGCCGATGACTGCGAAGGAGGAGAAAGCCGCTGAAAGGAAAGCCAAACAGCAAGAGGCCCAGGATCGGTTGAAGCTGGCAAAGGCTGAGTGGCATCTGAAGACAGCAAAGGCGCCGAAGGATGTACCATCAAAAGACCTCACAGAGGCAGAGTGGCACCTGAATGCAGCAACGGCGTCGGAGGATGTATCATCACAAAACCTCACCCTCGAGCCCCAATACCAGACCGAGGAAGAATGGATTGAATCTCTGAAGCGAGCATAAGACAATGGGGAGCTACATGGATGTATGATACATGGAGTTGAGCTTAGCAATGCAGAAAGCAATGCAAGTGGTGGTCCTTACATTACTCTGCTGACAGTGATTCATGTGAAATCAGACAAATCAGCATAAGTCCAGGTATGGTCTGGGTTTCTCCTATAGCTAATGGGTCCTCTTGACTGGAAGTATCGCCAGCCTGTGATGCATGGTAACGAGTTCAGAGGCTCGCAGCAAAGGTTAGAGAATATACCTTCTGTGTCCCGTCAATTCCTCTGGACTTCAGGTATATTTGCGAGGCTGAGAAAAGCACATCTTCAAGGCTGATGTCTAACGTCGGTATAGAGAGAGTTGGTGGAAGAGAACAAAGGGGGAGCGTGGTGATGAAGAGACGGGAAGGAGGAGAGCACGGAACGATTGACCCACTGTGAGAGATAGAATTGAAAGAGGTAATAAGGCTTGAGGCTGAGGAGGTTGGTGGAATACCAGGTTGAAGTGATGTGCTTTGGTGGGTAGAACATATGCCAACTTACAAGAAATTAGGAAGCAATCCACACTATCCGAGAAGGTAGCGAATTGAGGTGACGACGCTGGTGGTTGTGATTATGTTGGGGTCCGGACCTGAGCGACCTTGAGCTCGAAAGGACTATGGTACGGTCAAAAGTGCGAGACTTGGGTCGACATTCTGAGCCTACTGCCAGGCCTGAAACGGGTCCGGTCGATGGGCCAAAGGCCCGTTCAGTGTGCGTGAGCAAGGTCGAAAGGTGGTATCTCAGGCTTGAATCACCATCAAGGCCGAGGGGAATGAGAAAGTGCGGAAGCGAGCTCAGTACAAATGACCAACAAGCAGAATTGGTGAGACCAAGGACAAGGTCGATTGGCTAATGTCAAGGCCTAGCTCTTTGCGATGAATCACAAGTTCAGTGTCAGAAACGCTTTATGGCCTCAAATGGGGTTGACAAAGCTCATTCAAAGGCGCTTACTAGCGCGTCTCCAAATCACACACCACACTTGAATCCTCCATAACAATGTCACCCAAACACCTGTCTTTATCTGTCATAACATACCATTCAAAGTATCGATAATTGGAACTGTCTATCTCCTATCTAAGCATCATGTATACCATACTTTCTTATTTTGTTTGAGTATAGATCGAGCCGTTTTCACTTCCTTTCTTTCCTCTTGAACAGACTATGAGACTGTTATTCGCAATACTTGCTATCAAAGTCTGTTTGCAAGCTCCGTAACGGTAAGACGAGATGTCAGGGAGTCAGTCTTCTGCAGGAACAGGGCAGTTACCATTCCAAGTTGACTACGTCGACTTCGAAGATGGGCCAGAACTATTATCGCTTCGGTCTCTCTCCTCTGCATCACAAGCACATGTTCTTCTGAAGCAGGTTTGCGACATCGCACAGTGGCTGATGCGACAGTCCCTTGGTCAGAAAGCGTCAATCGAAGTAGCGCTTGAGTACGACAAAGGCAATCGCGAATGGTTTGGCGAGGATGACGTTGCAGCAGGCCACGCAGACACCTGCCTCAAGCAGTTTCGCCGTAAGGTAATGCGGAGTTTTCCCATCAACCGCGTTGATACAAACAGGAAGCGTTTCGCCCCGGAGCATCCGAGCGACAGGTCACAAATACTTGCCTGGACTTTCCGAAGAATAGTGAATTCGGATTCCTTCGAAGTAACGGATTGGGATCCAAGAAAACACTATCTTTGTTTTACAGATGCGGTGAGTACCATGTTGCCTAAATCTTGGACATACTACACGGACGCTTCCACTGATGAAGTCGAGACAGAGGGTACAGAGACTGGTAGACGCCGCTAACAGGCGAGCCGCGCAACCAAATAACCAACATTATGAAGACGAATTTTACAGGTTCATGTTCTCCTTCGCAATAAAAGTTTTCCATGAGATTCACCATATTCTCATTACATTTCTTGCCGAAGGAAAACGACCCTATACGCCTCCCAGCATTCTAGAAGCCGGATTCTGGGCGGAGTTGGTGCTCTTCCGCCGCCGTGGCTACCTCTGGTTGGCTCATAACCCAAGTTTAGGACCTGAACAAGTAAGTCTTCCGAGCATCAACCTGGTTGAGACCTCTTGCAGGGGGAGATCAGTGGACAAGTGGAACAGGGCTGATGAATTATAGGCCGGGGAGTTATATCTCAGAGATCTATTCACCCCTAACAAAGGTGCAAAGATTACGATGCAGAGCATCAAAGATCTTGTTGAGTGTAGTAAGTGACTCGAGTATTGCATTTCTTCCATAATTGTGCGTATAGTAAGTTAGGAACCTGCGAGATAAGTGTAGAAGGCGAGGAGAATTTGTCGCATAGGACTTCTCTTTTAACCACACATCCTCATTATCAGTGGATAGATAATTCCAGTTCACAGGTACCAGTGATGGGTCAAGCCATCTACAACCCTAGTGGTAATCTCATCTTGCTCGTTGACTATCCCTTGTGTGAGTTTCTAACACTGAAATAGCTCGGAATATTCATGCGCCTATCCGTATGCCGGCTCGCTATAGGAAGGGGCAAAGTGTTGGATGCAGGGTCAATATATTGAGGCATCTAAGTACGTATCTCCCCAGACCAGCCTTGTCTAGGATCCTTGTGATCTTTGAGACTGAGCATGTAACGTGTTTAGTAATACCTATTCTCGCCCTTTCAGTACTTGCAGTTGATAGTGAGCAAACAGACTCCATTCCACTCAGAGTGCGTTTATTAACACGTAATTTCATAAGTCACCAAGCTTCTGGGTTGTGTATTCCCCATCCTTTCCAATTTCTACACCATCAAAGCCATTCAAGCCGACGGGAGTATAGAATATACAAGCATCAGTAAGTGAAGAAGAACTTTTCATCACAGCCAACATTCTTTAATGCTAACGAAAGATATCTGTACCAACCCAGCCTCCTCAAAACTACTACCACCGTATCTCGAAAAGATTCAGCACAGAACATCCTTCATGCAAGCAATACCCATACTAAGTCTCGCCATCTTCCTCCTCACATCAGTCTACTTTGCTCACTCTGACATTGCGACATCTAGGTTGGCTCCGAGCAAGGAAAAATCCTAATTACAGCCACGTAGCATGGAGACCTTGCTGCTGTGGGAAGACTACACCCCCACTAAGTCTATGGCTCGTAATAATCTCCAGCTGCATTGGAGTCGTATGCGCCATCGTGCCCACACCTGTATTCTGTCTTGTGGCTTATCGACCAGACTGGTATGTACGAAGTGGTGATGATGATGATGCCCAGTCGGAGACGCTGGAACCTGGAGCATTACTATTGACTTCTGAGTGGGTGGTCTTTCTGCTAGCTTCATTCTGCTATTTCTGCTTGCTTCTGGATTTGAAGGTTATTGGATGCAGATGGCCTAGGAGATGTTCATGTCGATGCTAAGTTTCTGGCTGGAGGAAAGGCGTTGGGATGTTAAATGCAATTTCAATTAAACTTATAGTACTACTCTAGACATCCAATGTTTCAAAAAAGTAAAAACGCTGCTTATTATGATAATACAAACTTTTATAACAAATCTTCTAAGTTCTAGCTTCTAATATATAATAGTATAATACTGAAGAAGAAGGTGAAGAGCGTAATAATAATCAAATATATCATTCACGTCTAATACATACAAGAAATAGGAGGAGGAAGAAATATATAACTTCCTCTTATATAAAGGAGACATAATATTCGCTTGAGTAATTGACTTACTACTTATCTGGTATAGCCTTGATATTAAGATACTTCACTGTATAACAGACAATTCAATTCAATTCCCCTAATGCATATTACAATGTTCTTGTGTTCAAGAATTCATAAAGGCCTAGTGATAATACACTGAACCCTTTCTAAGTCCTCATGTATAAATCTAACGCTCAAGCTCTTTATTCGCCCTCGACTTACTGCCTGGTCTTCGCAGCAGTGGTGTGTATATGCATACCCTTCCTTGCTTTCTCTTTCTGTCTCTTTCTCTTCTTCTCTTCAAGGCCTATTCTTGATCAACCTTTCCCCAAAATACCCACACCCCTATTCCCATTTCCACCATCACTAACCTCCCTCAAAGGTAACGTCAGTCCACCACCGCTCTCTCCTCTCCCATCCCCATTCCCATTCCCATTTCCAATCCCATTCGGCCCAGCACCCCCATCATCCTGCTCACCACAAAGCAATAAGCCCTCCATAAACCCGACATAATCGAATTTCCTAACACCCCTATCTTCCTCCCGTTCCTCTTTCGCATCCACCCCCACCCCGTCACTACGATGCTCCGGCACCATCTCCGCCATCCTTTGTATGACCTCCTCACCCACGAGACTATGTCTCAGATCCAACTCGGTAACGTACGGTTTCCCATCCGCGACCTCCTTGAAGGATTGATAGACCTGCTCCGCCGTGTTCTGATCCTCCGTCACCTCGACCATGAAACGGATGAACTGCTCGAAGGTCACGCGATCTTCCTCCTTGCGATATCTCGTGTTCTTGGCATCGTCCGAGGTGGTGGCGTGTAGGAAATACTCGCGCATCTCGTCCTCCGAGAAGACGAGACCGAGCGAGGCGAGAGCGGCGGAGAATTCGAGTTCTGAGAGGGAGTTGCTGCTGTCGCGGTCGAAGTGTCGGAATACGGATTCGAATTCTTCGAGTTGGATGGGGGTTAGGTTGGTCATGTCGCGGGCGATGCATTGGTTTTCGAGAAAGGCGAGTTTGTTGTTTACGGAAGATTTTATCAGGCTAAATTCGTAGGAGAGGTCGTCGTAGGTGTGTGTTGTAAAGTCGTTTTCTTCGATGTTGGCTTCGGTGCATTTGGCTTCTATGGCGGCGATTTGGGAGAGGTATTGGGCGAGGGGAGCGAGTTGTGAGGAGAGAAGCTTGATGTGATGGAGTTGGTCTTCTGGGTCGCCTTCTAGACCGGAGATGGCGAGTTGCATGGTGTGGAGGGCAAGTATGTAGTCGTTGGCTTTGTCGGCGAAGGATCTGGCTAGGGTTTGTTTGATGCTAGAAAATGTCAGCACAGATTCGAAGATCATCGAAGAAACATACTCTCTGATCGTCTCATTAATCACCTGTCCTCTTGCCATCTCAGCTTTCATCAATACAGCCCACTCTCGGTCTAATATATTGAACGTCAAATCCGCAGGCGGTTCATACGGCCTCAACCGATACGTGCTCATCTTCGTCCTAATATTGCCCAGCAAGGCCGTCAGATCACTCTTCTCAGCAACCCACTTCCTCTTCTCGCCTCGCTTATAGGAACCGAACTCCGTAGCTTGTCGCTTGGCATCCGCATACGAGCCCTCGAATGTAGCCTGCTGCCAATCTAGGACCTGGTCTTGGATAGCTTGCAGCAACGCTCGCATCCTCCGCTCGAAGGCACTTTGCATTTCCCAAGCACCTTGCATATTATTGACGAACTTCTCGACTCGCCGACCCGCATTCTCGACCTTCTCCATTTGAGAGAATGAATGGAACCAATATGCGATGTAGGTCATCAAACTTCTCTCATCAGGCTTTGCGACATCGCAGATATCTTCGACATCTAGCAGGTCTGGGATGCCAATCTCCTTGTGTGCAAGATCGAAGGCCAATTGCATGTTTCCGCGATGGTCTGATTTATCGAGTGCATCGTAGTCGATCAGATCAGGTCGGTGAATATCCAATAATGCGCAGAAAGCCAGACCATCATTCCAGCTATCGCTGAAGTTGCGAACGTCCACCTCGTCGTAGCAAGCTGTCTTCCGCTGACACCATAATAGCAGACCCTCCTTTGCAGTCATACCCTCCTCATTAATATCGGAAATTGTGAATCGAAGAATCAGCGTCCATATCAGACCCAAAATAATCTTCCTGTTCCCATCGACCACATCTTCAGCACCGATGTTTGTCATCTGAATGCCCTTCGACTTAATGAAATCTAGCGACAAGTTCGCATTCTCGAATCGCTGGACTCGAAGCTTCGGTTTCGCCGCATATCGACCTAGGGACTCGCTGGAGAGGCACTCGAGGAGATGTATGAGAATGACCTGCTCTCCTGTTAATCACACCCAGCATTTGGTGAAGATCCACACTGACCCCATCACTCAAATCCTTTACCAAATCCACCACTGCCAGTTCCCTCGGTTCGATCTTCGTATTCAACCTATATATCTCATCAGCATCGATTGTTCATTCATGCTTCTATCTCTCAATCCTCAATCCCAATTTTTCAATCCCACTCTTCACCCTTGGAGACAAAAGACCCACCATTTCGTAAACGTCTTCTGTTGCACCGTGATCCACTGCTGCTGTTCCGCAAACGCCATCTTGGTCAGAATCTCCTCTCCCTGAAGCTCATCCCCACCTCCGCCTTGTGACTGCAAACTGCTTCTCAATGCCTTGAACCTCGCTCGCTTGCCCTGTCCCGGGGTCGCACAGCTCTGGCGTCTTATCGATGCAGATCTGTGACACTGTCTTGCTTGTCTCAAGTCGACGCGATTCCGGCTATAGGTGAAAGGGTTTGATCTGATGGCGGAGACTCGGGTGGTGAAGATGGTGTGTATATTACTATTATTGGTGAGATACGTATAACAGGGTAGTAGTGGTGGTGGTGTTGTTGTGCCTTTCCTGGAGTCCGGATAGCGTCCGAGATATCGCTCGGGCAACACAATGCGGCCGCTTCGCCGCTGGCTTCTGAGATTGGGGGTGAGATCTCTCCCGATCGAAGAGCTGGAAACGACATTTTGGTACGGTAATTCCTTTCCGATCATAATGGGGGTGGAGATTAAGTGGACGGCGAGGATGGATGATATGATAAAAGATGGGCAGGGCGAGATATGGGGAGAGAAAAGAGAACCGAAAGTCGAAACAGTCACCAAATACAATACCTCCTACTACTGCTCACGAGGGAAGACCTACTCATACCTACATTTACGCTTGAAGAAACCCTTCATCCGAGAGACACCAAAAGCAAACCTCTTGACGACATTGAACCTCTCTGAGCAGACTCGGTTCCATCCATGCTTCTCATTTCATGCAGGCAGCAAAATCCGCACTCTTCTTCCCATCCGAAACTCGTGGTGAAATCCGGTGAGTCTCAGCTGGGAAATCGAAACATCGACATTTGGGTGGATCTGCTTCTTGAACCTTTTGAAATTTCATTTGAAGCCTTTAGAACAGGAGATTAAGTTGGGAGGTTATCGGACGAATTGTTTGATTTCTTATGGTTGGGAGCAAAGGCCATTCACTTCTCGGCAGTGGCTGTATGAAGAGAATGCACTTTGATTTGTTTCATATCGTATCTCATTTTCGTGCTTTTGATATTCTCATTGTGGCTATTGAGAACGAGATCAAGCGGGGGAAGGGGGTAACCCATCCGAGCTACACACCGTGAGGAGGATGTCGACCGAACGATATGGATTCCAGTTGGAGCGCGTACGTTGTCGTCTCGAGAGCTTCGAAGAAACACTTCCTTCAACTGCATAGACTATCAGCGTAAAGGACGTACTTCATGCTTCTCTTCTCTTCTTTCTCTTCCATTCATCACCTCTATCATGAACACCTTTCTACCGCTAAGTAAAGAAGCAAAGCTCATCAAACCTCACCCATTCAACTCTTTACAAGTCAACAGCAGCGGCAGCAAATGCACCAAGTAGCTTCGCATGCTTCCCCCTTCGCCCTTCCTCTTCCGCCCGCCCCCAGATCCCGTTCTTCTTTTGCGGCGCATAACACTCTCACCCGCAATCATCTAACGTTCCTAGAAAAGAAGCCCACACGCCCTAACTGTGCGGCCTCGCGCCATCTGCGCATTACTGTATTCCAACCATGAATCCTCAAATGCAGTGTTTTTAGATTCTAGCTCTTGCTATTTTCTTACCAGGAGATGTCTTGCTTTGCCTCAGAGTTGAGCGGAATGGTGAGTATATATATATATATATAAAGCATTTCTTATACATAATCTTTCTCTACTATTACTTCTACTTATACCAAATATCCACTCACCTCTATCATCTAAAGTCATCCATGCATCTCCAAAAGACCCTCAATCAGTCAACAACATATATATGTGAATATATATATATATCTATC
>Ga0181467_100261_pt1 | contig 27347 bp, 26 predicted proteins | sample InSIn5gowninarea_2_FD_119079 | JGI IMG/M metagenome (GOLD analysis project Ga0181467, IMG submission 119079) | Clean room microbial communities from NASA Spacecraft Assembly Facility at Jet Propulsion Laboratory, Pasadena, California, USA -... ... | reverse complement strand
ATGCCAGACGGTAGACCTTGCTCTTGTTCCTTCCTGGAACTGTGTCAAACAACAACCACTGTTCTGCATCCACTTTCACAGCTTTCTCATACTTTGGACGAGCAAGTCGAATGCATAAATGCTGGATGGCTGTCCATAGCGCTTTCCCGACATAATCCCCACGCAATCCCTGCAGCGAGGTTAGTACTGTAACTCGTACAGTACATTCAGCTCCAACGAGAGGTCCAACTCGAACGCCAAGCTCATAGGAGCCACGGCTTTCTGCCTCGACGCAACTTCTTCCTTCGTTCTCTATTACATCACGATGGTCCGCATACCCCTTCCATCTCGATTGAAGTCCCACAACGCGGCCGCTGGCGGCAGCAATCCTAGCAGTCGCAACGCCAGCCCCAGCCCATCTGTCCGGAGGTCTGCGAGTCCAGACACTTCAAGAGCACAAGGCCTGGTGTTGAAGATAGTCGTAATCAGGGTACGTCTACTAGGAAAGAATGAGCAGTACAGCGGAGAGTAGTGCTGATGAAGATGCAAACAGGCGAAGAACCTCAAAGCCAGTGACAAGAATGGATTATCAGATCCAGTGCGTATACGTCTCCTTTCCATCTCCGTAGTAAAGTTGCATCTGACCAGTACTAGTATCTTGTCCTGACCCTCGGAGACTCCAAAACTGCTACAAACTCGGTTCCCAAGACCTTGAATCCAGAATGGGGCACCACAATCACAATGCCCGTTCCGAGCGTCAACAGCCTTCTTTTAGAGTGCGTGTGCTGGGACAAGGATAGATTTGGGAAGGATTACTTGGGTGAATTCGACCTGGCATTAGAGGAGATCTTTACCAACGAAGCGACGGAACAAAAACCAACGTGGTATCCTCTTCGAAGTAAACGGCGAGGTGGAAAGGACAGCATTGTCTCGGGTGAAGTTCAGCTACAATTTACATTATCTGACACGACGAATCATAGTGCTACGTCTCAGCAAGTGATGGAAAAGTTCAGAACCCTTGCCGGAATGGATCTTTCTGATCATGGAGCGTCTTTCAGAAGTGCAAACGGCCAGAGTCCTGGGCCTGATACAGCTGATACAGAAAGTGAGGGAGTTTTCGAAGACGACAATGATGAAGAGCCAAGTGATGAGATTGAGGACCCCAACAAGCCGGAAACCGCTGAGAAGCGTCGACGGAGATTAAGAATCAAAGGGTTGAAGAAGAAAAAGAAGCAATTGGGTTCTTACGAGTTTTCTGGGGGGAGCGACGTCGTGGGCATCATCTATCTAGAAATACAGAAAGTCACCGACTTACCTCCCGAGAGAAATATGACACGAACTTCATTCGATATGGACCCTTTCGTCATTGCCTCGTTGGGAAAGAGGACCTATCGAACCAAAGTCATCAGACACAACCTCAATCCTGTCTTCAATGAGAAGATGATATTCCACGTACTTCGACACGAACAGACATACTCGCTCTCTTTTACGGTCGTTGACAGAGATAAAATTTCGGGCAATGATTTCATTGCCTCCGCTGTACTTCCATTGCACGAAATCACCGAGAAGGCGACTGAGGCTGATCCAGAGACGGGTCTTTACCCTCTGAAGGATCTCCCTGATGTGCAAGCCGCACCCGCTGAACGGAGCAGATCCCGATTCAAATTACCCCTCTCCAGATCTGCATCGTCACAAAGTTTGAATAAGATGGCTCGTCCAGCTGTCCAAACTCGTGCTTCATCAAATGGAGTGAGTAGCAGTGCAACTTCGTCCGCTGCTGCTACACCTACCTTCGGCCCAACAAGCAATCTTACTACTTTGCACGCAAATGACTCTTTCGCTCTGTCGACCCCTCTTGACAATGGTGATGGACCAGATGTCACACGTGGGGATCCTGACTTATATCCTTACATCATACCCCTGAAGTTGAAATACGCGGAGAAATGGGAAGAGAAGCATAGTCCAGAGTTCTGCATTAGGGCTAAATATGTACCTTACCCAGCTCTTCGTCAACAATTCTGGAGGGCAATGTTGAGGCAATATGACACCGATGAGAGTGGGCATATCAGCAAGGTTGAACTAACGACAATGCTGGACACCCTTGGCTCGACCCTCAAAGAGTCGACCATCGATAGCTTCTTCAAGCGTTTCCAGCGTGGACCGAACGCTGGCGAGGAGGCTGCATCAGACCTAAGCATTGACGAAGCTGTGATCTGCCTGGAGGATCAGCTTTTTGCCAAAACCAAACAATCACTTGGTGACAAGGTGAAAGGTTTAATGCCAGATACTGATAAAGTAAAGAATCTGATGCCAGATTCTGCAACTGTCAAAAGTTTCGTGCCATCAATGATGTCAGCTACTACTGTCGCTGCTTCCCATACGGATGCAGCATCATCCGATGCTCGATCTACCACTGCTACATCCAATACCGATCCTAATGAACACACTTCGCCCACGATGTCTGATCATGATACACTGGTCGATCAATCTCAGTCCGGTGTAGAAATACAGCATGTGCCATCTATGAACTCGGCTGGCGAGGAGGGCGAATTTTTGGATCGCGACGACCTCAACGATAGAGAGGAAGAGCATGTCGTGGAAATTAGAGAATGCCCCATCTGCCACCAACCACGTCTGAACAAACGCTCTGATGCTGATATCATTACACATATTGCTACTTGTGCGAGTCAAGACTGGAGGAAGGTCAACAACATCGTCATGGCTGGATTTGTGACATCTAGCCAGGCTCAGCGGAAATGGTACTCGAAAGTTATCACAAAGATATCTTATGGTGGATACAAGCTTGGTGCTAATTCAGCCAACATCTTGGTCCAAGATAGGATCACTGGTCAGATCAACGAGGAGCGAATGAGTGTCTATGTCAGACTTGGAATCAGACTGCTCTACAAGGGTCTCAAGTCCAGGGATATGGAGAAGAAGAGGAGTAAGCAAAGCGATATTCTGTGATGAATCTTTGCTAACAGAAAACAGTCCGCAAGCTCCTTAAAGGCCTGAGTCTTAAACAAGGTGTCAAATATGACGACCCAGCCTCGAGAGCCGAGATCCAGAAGTTCATCAATTTCCACCAGCTTGACATGAGTGAGGTCCTGCTACCAGTCGAACAATTCAAGAGTTTCAACCAATTTTTCTACCGGCAGCTCAAGCCAAATGCTCGACCATGTTCAGCTCCAGACAACCCACGTATCATTGTCTCACCAGCAGATTGTCGATCTGTCGTATTCAACAAGCTTGATGAAGCTACTAGAATCTGGGTCAAAGGTCGTGAATTCACCCTCGAACGTCTTCTCGGTAACGCATACCCCGAAGATGCAAAGCGGTATGTCGGAGGAGCATTGGGTATTTTTCGCCTTGCACCACAGGACTACCATAGATTTCATATACCTGTCGATGGTGTTATGGGAGCGCCCAAAACGATTGAGGGCGAGTACTACACCGTCAACCCAATGGCTATTCGATCAGCCCTGGATGTGTACGGTGAGAACATTCGAGTCATCGTCCCAATTGACTCTGTCGCACATGGTAGGGTTATAGTGATCTGTGTAGGCGCTATGATGGTAGGAAGCACAGTCATTACCCGTAAAACTGGTGATCATGTGAAACGAGCTGAGGAGCTGGGCTACTTCAAGTTCGGAGGCAGTACGCTCCTCTTACTTTTCGAGCCTGGAAGCATGAAGTTCGACGATGACCTAGTCGATAACTCGTTTGGAGCCTTGGAGACCTTGGTAAGTCTATCCTCATGCCCACATCGCAAAGGAGTGCAAACTAACACTGCAACAGATCCGAGTAGGCATGTCCATCGGCCATCACCCATCTCAAGCCCAGCACACGCCCGACATGCGGAAGAAAGACGAAGACATCACAGAGCTTGAGAAAGCAGATGCCAAACGCCGTATCGAAGGCGCTGGACCTGGTGTTGAGCGTCAGAATACGAAGTCTTCACTCATATCAAAGCCTCCAGTTGCCAGTCTTGCCGGGTAGGCTCATAGATACAGCCTGGTGGTGTGCTGTATATTCTTCAATGAAGACTGCTTTTTGGCGTGGTCAATCCATTATAAATGGTGCATCAATTTCGAAGGCACTGGAAACCAATGCAGCAGGCGAAAGGAAGGCAAGGAAAGACATATTACTGCTTCGAAACATGACTGTGGGTAGCCCAAACAGACCTAGATAGATTCCGTGAATTGTATCCACGTTTAATCCTGCATACGATGTCCTTTACATCTACGGATCACATCGCTTGTGAATGAGCGTTATCCTTCGGATGTAATTAGTTCGAAACGCAAGTAACAGCAATTTCTGAGCGTGGCTGCGATATGAGCGACGACTCTAGGACCTGGCCTTTGAGGCTCAACATGAACTAGTGGCTCAGACTGCCGAGGATGACAATTGCTCGAGCGAAGACTTAGACGAGATGGACAATCTACAGCAAGCGCTATGTCACGGGACACGGCCATTTCAGTCGATAGAAGCTCAACGTTGGTTCGCCTAGGAATTTCGTCGGAAAGGACTATACAAATGGCAAAGATTATCTGACTTGGTGGTATCTCAAAGGAAAAACCCACTGCGGCACCATAAAAAGCAGCATAGGTAAACAAAAGACCTCCCCTGGCTCCCCATCCAACGCCATTCTCACACATCGCCCTGTCCCCCAAGAACCTCACAACGGTTTAACTGATGTCACGCAACGCCTAATACCTCGCCCTGCTCTGCCAAAATCTCCTCCTCCTCGTCCCCTCCACATACTCCTCATTCTTCACGACCCCGCTCCCCTCCCTCCTCTCATGCAACCTCTTGGAACAGCACGTCATAATTACCACCATGGTCCCCAATAACAACGTTAACGCCGCGGCCAGCACCAACCAGATACACTCCCGATAATGCGCCCGGCTACCGCTCTGGTCATTATTCCGGTCATTCACATGATGTTTGACAATCGATGCCCAGCCGAAATCGCATCCTAGGGCTACGATGGTGATGAGGCAGGTGGGAAGCGCTATCAGAGCTGCAAGGACGGAGCCGAATATGCCGGCGCCGAGGGCGGAGAGGAAAGCTAGGAAGGCGAGAGCACAGGCGATGGGATGGAGAATGTTCACTCGTGTCAAGGCCTTGGCGGTGTCGGCGCCGTGGGAGAATTGCGTGCCGTCGATGCGGTTGAGTATGGCGGCGGGGGAGTAGCCGACGTGGTGGCCTGTGCAGTAGTCTGGGCCGGGCCTGGGTGTCGTTGTTAGAGAGGTGCGAGGAGGAAAAAAGGTGTGGTGGTTGGGAATGCTTACATGGTGATACATGCTCCAAAGGAGCCGAACGTGACGTGCGATCCATTGGTAAGGGAGACGCGGACGAGAGAGAGGTGGTTCACGGTAGGTGAGGAGATGGAGACGATGAGTAGGAAGACAAAAGCTGCGAAGAGGAGGAATGTGCCGATATGGTGGATGGGTCCTGTTTTTGCCATTTTGACTGTTCGCTTCTCACTTGCAGCTGCTAAGAAGTAGATGGATATCTTTTGATATCGCAAAGCTTTGTTTCACCCGAGTCTTCACTATCAACGAACGGACGCGCACGAAATAGAGAAGAGGAGAGGACAGCGAGGAAGGAGAAGATGCGATACCAACCAGAATCAATAAAGGGAATATGAAGGATTCTGAAGCACGGGAAGCTGGTTTCACGAACCTGAAACCAGGCTTTTTGGTGGCTGGAAAAGCAGGGAAATAGACGTGCTTGAGCCTTGAGCCTTGAGCCTTGAGCCTTGAGGAGCTCAGACCCTGTGCCACCAAGCCGATGAATGAATGTGAGCGTGGCACGGACCTGGCCTGGACGTTCGTTCGATGGCGCACGTTGGTAGGGAGACTTGACAGCTGAGATGTGGAACTAAGATGAGTAAAGCCACGATGCTCAGATGCTAATTTAAGGTGTAAGTAGTAACTCCGTACAGTTTAGAGGAGGCTCGTACGAAGGGCCTTTGTCTAAGCTTCAACTCTGAGGCTGAGCTGCCATTACGTAGTCTTTGTGACATCTGTCATAATCATGTACCGCATATCATTGTATCGAAAGCACTAACCTTGCATCGAGACTCTCCTTGTGTCTTACGAAGGGTACAGTACATCTTGAAGTCGAAGGAGCTCACACACGTTTGCATGACATCGAACGGCGGCTGATAGTGGCTCATTCTCTCCACCCTTACACTAAGAAAGCTAGCGCCGGTGGCGCACCAAGGGTCTAGCTCCTGCAATAAACCTAGCTGGGCGCGTACTTGTACGCCAACTCAATACGGAATAGCGACGTTAGCACGAAGATGATCACGGGTTTTAGTGGAGGCGGCCTCGAAATAGCTCGGCTGCTAGAAGCTGCTTGCTTACGGAGGTACATCGGTATCATATCACTTCGACGTTATTTGACCACTATCTTATGACCGTTAACCGGCGGTTTACCGAGCCCTCTTCGCGTACTCATCATAGCTAAGCCCTGATATACGAGCTAAATAAGCTCGCGGCTTTATAGTCGTCACGCTTGCTCGGAAAATATGTACAGTAATAAAGATATGATTCGCTGAAAACCGCAGCTTGCCTTGGTATTTGATCTACCTGGGTGATGTCGGTCGAGACAAAGCTAGTGACGACAATATCTGATCTGAGCCGAGATAACATACGCAGCAGTAGGTGATGATGAATTTTACAGCCTTGAGCCTCATTCAATACGTAACGTCATATCTTCCGGATCTAGGTGCGATAAGTGGCAGCAGCTGTTAAAAGCATGGGAGCAAGAGTTTGGAACCCGGAGAGCAGATGGCCGCCGAGAAGACCACCACTAGCACTGCTAGATCTGCCTTCAACTAATAAGATTCCGATTAACAAATCTCAGAAGGCGCAGGCAATGCCGTTGTAGGCTCAATGAGTGTCCCTGAGGTATGTTGATATAGCTTATGAAGAGATATTGGATCTGAGTGTAGAAAGGCCTGGATGCAGCTATTTGATTGTCGTTCATCTCAATTAGTGGCGGAGGAAGCAAGCTTTTCTTAGCTTCTCTTCTAATACCAGGGACTTCATAAGAATATTTCGGGGGTTTCTAGGTTCAGGCTATAGGCGAAAGTTATGGATGATCATTGTTCCCGAGACTGTTCTGTCCTGCGCGGTCAATGCAAGCTTCGGCAAGTCGTTCAGACGAGATCTATGTGATATCAAGACTAATTTTCGGATTTTCTTGAGACATGGTTGAACAATAGACTCTGGGGTTCTTGATCATCGCTAAGCCTGAGGCGCATCTTCGAGTACCGTACAATGGTCTTTTGCTTGCGGCGGGAAAGTACTCCGAGCTGATTGTAAATTAGTCTGGAACAGCACCATGGCCTATGCGACTTTCGAGACATAGTAGTGCATAAGGTAGGAAATGCGTGAAAGAATACCTGGCAGAGTGAGGCTGCCTCATTGAATACTGCCTTAGAACACTAGTCCTAAATGGAGTTCTAGCGTGTCACCTGATCCTTGCCTCGCCTCAGAGCCTTGTTTTTGAGCCTTACTTTCACATCAGCCTCTCCACTTCGATATCTTTGAACTCACCCATTCTGTGACTTGCACTACTTGGAATCCCAGAAACTGCCTTTGCAGATAGCTAGACAATAAGCAACCTGCTTCAAGACGGAAAGTTTGCCCCTAGAAATGGAGCCCTCTGCGAAGAAACGACGACTTGCCCCGAAGGTCGCCGAAAAGGCTCTCCTTGAGCAGGTACGATCATACCTGGTATCAAAATGTTTGCTGTGACAAATCTAACCTCAATTCTCAGTCCCCGCAAGTACGCTATGACTACCAGTCAATGCCACCAGTTACCGACGCCATTCCTCCTCCCGAACGCAATGACTTCGAGTCCTTCGCCCGACACCTTCAAGATGCTGCGATGCTAATCTACTCACAAGCGAATCGATCTCCATATACGAGTGCTTCAGTCTTACTGCTAAGATGGGAGGATGATATGAGTGTAGAACAAGATATACAACAGCTACAGATGGTGTTCAGAGATCGCTTCAACTTTCGGACGGAGATATGGACTATACCCAGCTGCCCCAACCCAAGCGTCAAGCTCACTATGCAAATGGCAAAGCAGATCGAGTTTGCACGGCCAGATCACCTGCTGATTATATACTATGCTGGGTATGGTTTTGTGGGGACAGACCATCATCTATACTGGGCATGGTATGTTTGAGGATATCCCTGCCAAACACAAGCTTATTGAAAGATAGTAATCCACGAGATGATTCTTCGAGGCTTAAATGGGAAGGAATAAGATGTCTACTTGAAGATGCACAGTCAGATATACTACTCCTGCTTGATACTTGCGCCGTGGCCGATGGTCCAGCTGCCGGAAGCCATGGTATCAAGCAGTGCATCGCAGCGTACAGTCCGGAACAAGCAGCACGTGAATCCGGTATCTACTCCTTCACCTACCATCTCATTGAAGCCTTGAGCAAGCTTGCGACTGGCAGGCCTTTCAGTGTACAGCGGCTGCATGAAGAGATCATTGCTTTCAAGCACAACACTTTCTTGCAGCATAATCTTATGACCAATGGTGCCGGAAAGGTTGCTTCGACTCATGAGAGATTACCAATATGCTTCAATCTAACTTCTGGATCGTTGCAAAGTATCGCATTATCTCCACTAGTGCCTGGAGCACAAGGCGTAGCGCAGCTAGGATCGCCTCTGGACGCTATCGATTCTACATTGCAGGGATCAAAGAGCATATATGATGACAAACCAGCTATCAGAGCGAACATGTCGGCAGACTTAACGTTCGAGGAGAAGAGAGCACTAGTCTGTACGACGTTCCTTGGCGAACCAAGCCAAGATATGGCATCCTTCAAGCATTGGTTGCAAAGTACGCCTGTTGCTGCCGCCAAAATAGCTGTCGAGGGGATGTTTCACGGACCTCCGACTATACTCTTGGTATCAATGCCGATTGCTGTATGGAATGTCGTTGCTGCCGATCGCACTTGTTGCTTTCTAGGCTACGTCAATTCTCACAACATGACCACAGAGTATTATCACCTAGTTGGTGCTGTTTCACCTCTGAGCAAGGCTGCAACCACTAGTCAACTCGAAGATGGGAAGATACTGCTGGAGGCTCGCGAAGCTGCTGCATTAACACCAGTGATGGTACGCAACGAGCCATTCCGCCAAGACGGTGTGAACTCTGCTAGACAAGGCTCGATACGGCAAGATTCAATGAGACGAGACTCCATGGCCATGTCCACCCCAGTATCAGGACCTCAGATTCTGTTTGGTGAAGTTGGTTCAGGTGGTACAGACACTGGTGAAGATTCGGTCGAAATGCACGAAGCTGCTGAACAGCTCAAGCTGCTCAGCCACGTCCGGCATCTGAATCAAGATAACGGCGGCCCCAACGATCGAAGCCATCTCGTCACCACTGGAGACTCACCTGTTGTCCACGATGAGTCGACATCACCAGACCGCGGGGAGATGAGTGTGGAAGAGCAATTATACAACTCAGAATATAATACATCAGCTTCCCGACCTAAGCCAAGACGCTCAATCGCCAAGCAAGGACCAAAGCAAGACACACGCTGCTCACTCTGCAGCCACGCGCCATTCAAAGACTCCTCATCTCTTCGCAAACACATAGCAGCCGCCCACACACGTCCTTTCCCATGCGCGTTCGCCTTCGCTGGATGTCCCAGCACCTTCGGTTCCAAGAACGAATGGAAACGCCACATCGCCTCTCAACACCTTTGTCTAACCTACTACCGCTGTTCGTCCTGCTCCCAAAGCACTGTGGAAGGGAAAGGCAACGAATTCAACCGTAAAGACCTCTTCACCCAACACCTCCGACGCATGCACGCGCCCTTTGCTATCAAGAAAGCGCTTGCGAAGGGAGACAGTAAGCTACAGATGGAGTGGGAGAGTCACGTCAAGGAAATGCAAGCTACCTGTCTAGTCAGCAGACGCTCACCTCCCCAGCGATCAGCTTGCCCGAAACCAGATTGCTCGAGTGTGTTTGAGGGCGCAGGCAGCTGGGATGATTGGACGGAGCATGTAGGGCGGCATATGGAGAAGGGGGAGGCGGGTCGGCTAGGTATTGATTTGTTATTAGCGAGATGGGCATTAGATGAGGGGATCATTGAGGTGAGGGAGGATGGCGAGTATAGGCTGTGTGGGGGTGGTGCCGGACAAGGAGGTGGTGACATCTCCATGGGAGGGTTTTATGGGGATGGGAATGGACATATGATTGGGGATGCGAATGGATTGGGGGTTGAGAATGGCATTGAGAATGGGAATGGGAATGGGCAAGGGAGTCTGTTGGGAAAGATATATGGTGAGAGGGGGGAGGGCGATGGAGAGGGTGGTGTTGATGCGCCTTTGACGGCTTGAATAGGCGCGCCTTGTCCTTGACTTCCTTGACAATCGTCCTTCTTCTCCATGGTTGGACGTTCGCTACAAGCTTGAGTCATTCGGCTTGCTCCGTCACCTCCCTCGCTGCAGCTTTTGAGCCTACAATCGAGCGACGTTGTCTCGCTTACTTAGACTGTAACATATTCTACAAAGGGTTATGGCGCGCATGGAGCCTGGGGGTATAGATGTTCTTTTGTTATTGAGGCTGATAGTTCCATGCGATAAGTTACCTTAGCGATAGGTTGATATTCTTTGCATTGATGTCCTCAAAGAGTCTTAGGATGGACTCCCTGACTGTAGTTCTAGATGTGATATTTATATCATGTTATTGTTGAATGAGCTAGCTACAGTTGCCGTTTTAATATTATTTTTACATATAATGCTTGTGTCTTGACAATAGCTGATATCCTTGTAACTTGTCCCAGATGGACATTAGGATTGATCCTATGTTTGTAGATTTAGATGAGCCAACCATGGCGTGTCAATGTTCAAGTCGAACGTTGGATATTGGAGGTTGAGCTAGTGTGCTCACATTGCTGCCTAGAAAGATGGATCAAGAAAAAACGTTGTGGTTGCAGTCCAACATGGGCGTCTATCGCAGTAAATGGTAATTGGATGGTCACATTGGTGACTAAATAGTTGCTGCGACTGTTCCATGTGCGAGGGAATGAGGGATCTGACTTGAAGTGTGGTTGGTGATGTTCGAAATCCTCTGAGGTGATAGCTGTGGAGTTTCTCGCCCATTTTCTGATCAAAGGGGGTCATTAGTGAGGAGCAGCCCCATCTGATCTGACGCTCGTAACGCTTGCATGTCTTTGACGAGGCGATGTCAGATAGATTGACCCTCAATGTTCAAAGCCCAACTTACATCAAGTCTATGTGATAGGCGCAGGAACGGATAGAATCCTTAGCGCGATCGAAAGTAAGAGAACGGACTGGAGAGGGGATCGAGTGGGATCAGCAGGGTTGTCATCAAGCATTTTTCCCTACTTGGATTGAGACAATAGGGCTCCAAAGCGCGTTCGAAGCTGAGCACTACTCATGGGTGCCCAGTCGTAGGACCTTACTAACCTAGCTTATTGAGGATATACCACGTTAGGAGTGAGATTTCAGACCGGGGTGGCTCATCCTGTGTCGGTATTGATCACAAAATGTTCAATTGAGACCTGGCGACTTCCTATATCTAAGCTATTTCGCTAACACTGGGCCCAGTTCAGCCTCTTTGACTGAAGTTGGTTGACACGAGTGTGTGTTGAACATTGGCGCTCTAATTATACCACATCCTTGACAATGACCTTGGCTCTGTTTTCGAATCCTTTTTGAGTCGACGCACACGTACACTGCGTCGTGTAACATAACTTTCCAACCAACGGCCAATCTTGATGTGGGTGTCCTGGTTAATATATGATCCACGGCGCCAGAGCCCGAAAGCATATGCAACGAGGCGAAGGGACTGAGGTTGCCAAAATTCAGGAACAGAGAGTATAGATGCAAATCCAGTATCTCTAATTGTATCTGCCGTACAGAGATCTTAGTGATACCCGCCACATTGTGCTAGATGGCACTTCCATTCTGTGCGAGCTTTATCCTGGAATGGGCACAGCCTAACAGGCACTCATGGGTATATTCCGTAGTCGTTGATCCACACAAGCTAGCACTTGCTAGCGCCACGGAGCAGCGATTTGGCGGGCGGTAGTTGAATCTCAGATCCAGTGTGGGTAGGAGATAGCAGATCGCGCAAAAGACAATTTGGTGTTGCCTATACGTGGCGTAGAAGATATAGCTTTGGGCCACGTAGGAGCGAGTGTTCGGTTATCTTTGGCAAATCATTGGAGAGGGGTAGATGGTTGGGATACAATTGGGTTGGCTCTGGACGCAAATGTGGTCGAAGTGACGAATAGCAGTGGAAGGTACATGGCACGCTGCAATACCGCACCGGAGATGTCAGATGTTGAGCCGTTATATGTGAGTGGAGCTGAACCTACATGGTGGTCGGAAGTCGAAAAGGATGACCTGATGTGACGCAAAAATATGGGGTTGAAGCATGTATAACCGAAAGTCTTATGTAGCCACCATGAACCGACTTTAATCAACAAGATACGATTGTTGTAGGTGCGGGATTTGTAGTTGTTGTCCGTACCTTTCGGTAGCCAGCATAATGCACATCTCTGTTTCGAGCGACAATTAATATGGTAGGATCCCCTTCGGTGTGCATATGTCGAATTGGCATTCCTTTAGGGAAACATAGTATCGAAATCCGGGTTCCCACCTCTGCATGTCTTTGAAAGTAGATGCTGCAGGCTGTTATCGAAGTGGCAAAGCTGCGATCTGATCGGGGGCAGTGGGGCTTAGGCTCAGGTAAGGCGGCCAAGGTGGAGAGTCGGAAACCTCTCTTGCTTTGTCCTCGTGCCGTGGACATCCTTCCTCTTGCGATTGCTGACCGCTTCTGGTTGGCTTTAATGAAACCGGTGAGATATCCGAGATAGCCCCCAACCCTAGGCGAAATTGCCCTATTTCTGAACGATAGTCAAAACCTTGGGGCTCCTTGAAAAGGGAATGAAGCTGGGTACTCCAAAATGTCCAAAAAACGGCGCTAAGGGAAGGCTCTGCGGTTCGTAGAACAGACTCATCCTCACAAATTCGCCATTACTGACTCTCGATGTGGCTTGAATGGTCAATGCCCACGACTTCCAAGTAAGGTTTATGAGCATCTCTGAGCTCGAATTGGATGATGGAGTAGTATCAATCCTGGAAACCCAAGGCGATCATCATGAGATCGCTTTCATGCAAGTACGCTGGGATGTTGTCCCTATCGCATCCAGCTCAGACTTGGTCGTGTATTTGACTATGGTGAGAGTTATATGCTATAGAGGGTAAAGGAAGCAGCGTTCCAAAGGCAGACTTCCTCTTTTCGAAGTAAGCCTCTCCTAATATAAGTATATCCAGCTAGGAGTCGATCAGCCAAACACATTGCGGCCCACCCACAAATTGTTGCAATAAAAATACAAGCGACTGGTAAGCAACGAAGATAAATACCCGACCCCAGAAGATGTGATCCATCAATTCAAGCACCGCTGTCTCGGCACACACCTCGTCCTTGCTTTGCGAAGGCTGACAGAGAACACACGGTTTGAGCCACTTGGCCACAGGATTCTTAAAACCACTTGTACGATGTTACTGTCTAGTGGAAAGGCACTACGCCTTCGTTTGCAGCCGCTTGAAGGCGTAAAGTCAGCAAGAGGAGCACATTGGGCCAGCTACCTCCTGAAAGTATCTCCCTTATTCCGGGTATTGGTAATGGATCCTTCTCATGCAATATTGTTTGCCTGACTGCATCAAATCCTACTTAGATATTGAGCAATATTGACACAGAAATTAGATTCATCGACGCAATGTTTGGAGAACAGCCATACTCTGTAATTTAAGGGAAACGCGGAGAAGTTTATAGATGCGAGCCCAGTCGGCCAAGTGTAAATCCCAGTTTGGCAATCAATTTGGACTTCTTGAGCCTTGAGGACGTAACGAGCTCGATTGGTTACCAAATTTTCCTAGGGCACAAGTGTACCCTGCTATGCTTCTGAAACGCTTTCGGAGGAGGTGAGTGTTGATCTCACCGTGGACAGTAGGGAATGGGCGGAGAAATGTCAAAAGATCCTCTGAGAAAGGTTCTGATAAGGCTGCAAGCAGTGCTTATCCACCAGATACATCACACTCTGGCATGGCTTATGTTTCGTCCAAGATGGATTGTAGTATTTGTGGGAACAGTAGAAGGTTGCAGTGACGATGCGCGAAGTTGTAAAATATGAAAGAGGAGGCCGCGGAAAGCGGGCTGCGCCGCGAGATTTGCGGATCTAATCTTTGATCTTATCTTCAGACCCGAGCGAGGTGCGCTTTCGAATTTGCAGACCGTCGATCTATTAGAATCACTACCTCCGTACCGAGTCTTACGAAGACTCACTCCGTAGAATGTCGCTCAGAGACGTGGTCAGCAATATGTATTTGTCCATACTGCAAGGCTCTGAGAATGTCATCTGCTCTGACCATTCTTTTGCAACATGTACTAACTGTATACTCCGTCAAGATCAGGCGAGCTGTTGTGCACTGTGAGCTTCGTGCTTGTTGTTTAGTGCGGCTTCTGTGTTAGTAATTGGACGAGTGGCGATTGTTCTTCAGTGCCAGCTTTTATGCCTCTGCCTGGTATTCGGAGCTGTACGGAGAGGCATAGGGCTGGGCCAATCAAAGAATCGAGGTCTTGAAGCTCCATAGCTTAAATTTATTCCCTTAAGGCATCAAGAAGGTGCGTGGTCTCAGTGGTCTGGCAACTCCAGGGGTTAACGGAATATCATGAGATGTCGTGGAGACTAGGTAGGTTGATCAGCTACCCTAGAGTCTGGATGTCGGGTCAGATGGTAGGCACGTAGAGCCTTGGTAGGTGTTGGTAACCGGGTGTCCCGGTCCGTAGGAGTACCCCAATTATTCAAACGGTATCTAGTTCCCGCCTCTCGAAGTGGCAAAGAACGTTTCAACAAGGCTGCAACCTTGATGATCTGTAAAATCCCAGTCTTCCAATATAATACTGTACTAGTACTGTATGCCCTAGATTTGCCCCTGTCCGCTGTTGTTAGTCGACAGTAAATGCTACATTAGATCTTAGTATGATGCACAAAGTGTGATGGATGGTGGATCACACATCTGGATCATCCGATGCCAAATGAGGGCATTTAAACGGTTAAGCGCACTGAGGCGGATTCTGTTGCAGTGTTAGGAATGGAAGCAGTCCTATGTGGGAAGCGAAGGTTACACTACATTTCAAGTGCGCATGAAAGTCACAAGTCTGAGCCCTGCATCCTCGACACAAGGTGTATTAGCAACCGATAGAACTCCCACAACGTACACTGCTTCCTCAGTTGGAGACCACCAGAGATTCAAGGGCAATCTCAACCCTACCAACAATGTAAGCTGGACACGTTAAATACTTATACGACCAACAGCAAAACGAGCATATTATCAGCGCATTGCAGTCCCGTAAACCATCTTAAGCCGTGAACATGGACGGTATTGAAGTATTGGTACGGACGTAGTGATGTTGCATTTTTGATGGCGATTATTGGATTGCGACAGATGCAAACCTATCAGTGCGGGATCCATCCTGCTGGGTGCGAAGCCTTGAAATTCCGATGGTCATGAGACATGACATGTTCGTCAATTTCAGCTATGTATTGCCCAAACATGGGTCCAATAGGTGAAAATTCTCATCATGCTCAGTACAGTACTGGTGGTACTCCCCGGAGGATGGCGGCCATCTCAGCTCGAAGTACTACAGTAATATATTACTTCGCAGTGCTGACATGTGGTGCAAAAGCAAAGACGAGTTCGAAAGAAAGTTTCAACGGTTTTTCGGAGGCGTTCATCGATCTGTCCGCTTCCAAGGGCCTACTTATTAGTACTTCAAGTAACGGATTGGCTTGACGGGGGTCAAATAATGGCCCAGATCTATGCTGCCTAGTCATCCACTGCAAATCCCAGGTAGGGGCGTCGGACGTTTCTCCTTAGGGTTAGATTCTGGAGAAGTAGACGGCTGTTCAGGTGGGGGACGGTGGACGGTGTCCTCAACGGTTAAATACTATTCCTTGCTAGTACTGTACGTACGGACGGAAGTCGACTGTCGACAAGCCATCGGAGAGATCTGGTAGCAAGAAAGTTTAAGTGGCCTGACGAGCCTGGATCCGCATTCGCTAGTATCGATCGCACCTTCTAAGCGGGCTTCCTTTCTCGGATCAGCGCCATTCTTACTTTCTTAGTTTCTTACTGTACCCCTGGGCCATGGTGACAGGTGCGCCGAAGTACCGTATCCCAGACCCAGCAGAGATGAGTGAGATCATGTGCTAAAGCTGGGGCCGGAGAGATCAGAGATGACGCCCTTGCTTGGATCGACAAAGCATTATTCTAATTCCCCCCCCCTCCATTCAATATCAATGCCTTTGTGAAGGTGGCAGTTATCCGGGCTCATGCTCAACATGAATTCTGCGACTTGACCGTGCTGATGGGCGAAATCTTTCCTTACCATACAAGTAGATTATTGGTATGTTGATGATGTTATAGGCTGGAATCGGTGCAAGCGAGGTACGGTACGGTACGGCATATCCTTTGTCGGGTGGCTCGGGCGCATTTGCTGCGACGCCAACACAACCCTGAAATTCTGAATAAGCTCGAGATAATCCGATTCAGGCGGCAGTTGGACCAGAGAATGTGCTAGGTGCACCTAGCAGCCAGATCGAGATCCCGTTGATCGATCGAGGTGGAGTCCTTTTTTCGACCTCCTGTCAGCTCCTTCCGACCACATTGACACTTCTACTATCTCCATCCTCTTCGAATCCTTCTCCTTACCTCGCTTGGCGATAAGCAGAAGAAACGCTATTCATCGCCATTCCAGCATATCGGCGATTCCCTCGTCTCAAATCTTGGTCACTCTAAAGGTCGATTGATATTCTGCAATCGTCCTAAAACACCACCGCCACTATCTCCTGAGATCATTCGACTTTCTGCGACATTGTCCCACAATCTGGGAGCCACTGCATCGTCTGCATCTTGCTCTTCAAGATTCATCGGTGGTACAAGAACGCGTGGAAGTAGTGCTCATTCCTCGCATCAAAGGAGGAACTATTAGCGAATCGCTTGGCCATAATAAACTACGGTCTTTCTAGAGACTCTCTAGACCGGAATCAGCACATGAGCATCGCTAATCTTTCGTCAAGTGTATATTGTACAGCCCATCAGAGGATCTAGAGCCCACCGGGGTGTTTGGGCAACACTGCAACACTGCCTCATAGACTAGGGCACTACAAGGGAGTCTTCGCAACCACACCTTGTACAGGAATATATACTCGAGCTGAGTGGAAAGCTGCAGATGTCTGGTGAACAGGTGTAACGGGAGTACACTTCGGAACGGGAACAGCACGATATCTTTGCCGCTCTCGCATGTTCCCTAGTTTTCCCATGCGCCTAGATCTGAGACTTGTCAGTGAGGAACAGCCTGCTATGGAGTCAAAGGAGGTTGGTGGCAAGAGAAGGTCCGTACCTAACATCTGTGGTGTATAAACTATGTTGGCACTCGAAGCTTACATCATTTGTAGTAGTGGTATCATGTCATTGATCAACACCGAGACACCCTCCAAGTCTGTCTCATCAATGCCTTCGCCTGCGATTCTCAGTCCTCATTCAATATATCTGAGTGGTCCTCCACCCCCATACTCAGGATGGTCAGCTCCTGGACTTCACACGGCTTCAGGTCTCATATCTCCACCAGATTCACGGCGGACTTCAGATGGCAGGACTGAGCCACCACTTTTACAAATCCAGACGGCACCTATGCAAAGGCAGACTTTACCGTCGATACATGAAGCTCTGAGTAGCAATGGCACCTGTTCAAGGACGAGTTCTTATCCGTCTCCCATACCCGTATCCCAGCCATCTTCCCATCCATCTACCCACCACCAGGCGATCTATGCGCAGACACAACCCTCACTAGGAAGCCGAGCTCATGCGTCATTCGAGCACCAAAGCTTCCCAATACAGCCTCCAAGTTCGCAACCGCATCATTCGTCTCCACTTCAGCCTCTACCTCCAACATCGTTTCCACGGCATGATGGTCTCTCAGAACACACGAGACGCCCCCCAATGTCGTCACTCCAAAATGCACCAGCATCGCCTCCTGACCCGTACGCTTCACGGTACGAGCGATTTGAACAAGATCGCAGAGCCTCGGATATGGCAAGCAACGGACATGGTTTGCAGCCTTCTCAATCATCCTATGTCCATGCTTCCCATCCAAATCAGCAACACCCTCCTATACGCGGTCCAATGTTTAGTTATCCGAACTATCAAGCACAAGGTCATGAACCTGTAGAAGGTTGGAAGTCACAAAAGTCGGGTCCATACGAATTTCAAGACCATGTTAATCGCAGCCTGGATGCGTATGACTTTGAAAACTGCCTCATTCATGTAATTGGGACCATCTTCATATCGTGCCAAGGCTAATCATTTATAGATCAAGGAGTCTAGTGCGGCACTTCTGGAAATCTCCACTCACTACTACAAGGTTGCGCAAGAACAGCAGCGTCCCGCTAGAGATGGCATGCCAAACAGGCTACAATGTATGCAGATGCTCGATAGACAGGCAGTTATCTACAAGCATCTTTCACTAATGAGGGATTTGATTGATCGCGAGGATGCCATAGCAGCGGATCAACGCATGCGAGAAGTAGGAAGCAAGATTGGCGCAGGAGACTACGACGAAGAGATGAGCATGTACAGCGATGAGATGAAGCAAGGCTCGAACGGTGGTGATGCCAAGAGAAGAAAAGGCGTAGGTAGAAGTCTACTTTGAATGATGCAAAACTAACTTGCATCAGCGTGCTGCTCCTCCAGGTCGATGTCATAGTTGTAATAGGGCAGAAACGCCGGAATGGAGACGAGGACCCGATGGAGCCCGCACTCTTTGCAATGCCTGCGGGTTACACTACGCCAAGCTTACACGAAAGAACCACATGAAGGCTCAGAACGCCGCTGGGTCACCCTTACAACCAAAAGCAATGGATCACCACTCGCCTCCGCCATTGTGAGGCTGGTGCTGCTGATAAGCACATCCGTTCCGAAAGTTGACGAATTCAATCTACCCGAAGATCGGACACTTTGATGGGATATTTAAGAAACATGAAGGGTACGAATGGATGTCTGAAGAGCATACACGAAAGCATGGTGGCGTCCTTGAAGACGGTGGTGATTCTGCATTACACCACGGCGTCAAGCAGTACTGTCACCAAAAGTCTGCATTTTTCTATACATACTTCATTTTTGGCCATTGCCGGTTATACAGGCTGCCCAGCAACGGGCTGAACAACATTCTCGTACATAATGCTGTTTTAGATATGCATGGAGGACAAGGAGGGCTTGGTCAGCAAAGAGCGAGGTCGATAGGGTCTAGGTGGGAAGGATTGAAGTACAACAGAGAGGATCCTGTAAAGGAAGGGTTCACTTGTGCCATGAGAGAACTGCTGCTAAACCACATGGATGCCTGTTGCGAATACCACAGAATACACATAACCTCGAGGGCTACGTCCATAGTTTACGGACTTGATACTCTTACTGCGGTGCTTCCGAATTGTTACACCCTTGCCGACCGAAGAACATCACGAGTCTGCAACCGTTCTACCACGCCCGTTCCTTCCTTGCATAGACTGTAATGCTGCACCTCTACCTGTTCCTTGCTCGTACTCCGACTCTGTTGGAGAGATAATTTTCCACTCATTTGTCTCTGATGTGCTCGAATGGTGTTGAAATACACAACATCTGAATCGCAGTAAATGAAGCTTTGCCATCTGAAGATATCGATGGTTATGCAATGTGATTGACAGCCCTGGGAGCGAGATGTCATGAGGCGGGTAGGGACAGTGAGGCTTAGGCAGAGCTGAGGCCATACTCTGACCCATATGTTTCCTCCCTTGAAGCCTAACGTTGTACGAAGTACGGTGTGGCGGCTTCAGGGTCGGAGTTGACTTCATCCCTTCCATAGCCACCATGCAGTTGTTTCCACATCCCTCGTGCAAAGTAGTGGGTCAAATTTTACACCCTCTCATAAGGTCGCTAAGTCACGGATGACAGCATCTTTACACATGGTCTGCAGCATCGGGTATGGTCTGTTACACGGAATGCTGAGCTTGGTAACGAAACCGTTGTGTTGGTGCTCAGACTTCACACTAGATAGGCCACATCGTGGCTGGCCATCAAAATGCAATGATCTCAAACAAGTCGATTATTGTTGACCGCGAATATTAATGGCATTTCCATCTTCAGACTTGTCGTCATGTACCGTACGTAGTCTAACCAAGGCTGTATTAGCCCGGCGTCTCCTCGACTCTCCGAGCAACATTTGTAAGCGAGAGCCGAGCACGCCGACTCCTCCTCCATACTGTACTGTATTCATCAAACAAATAAAGGGTAAAGCATCGCATCTCTAAGCTTCACAATGAAAGAACTCATGCGCTTCACGCTTCCTCTGTCATAACAGATCGGACCGGAAGGTCGTCTGGCCTGATCTCCAACCACTTACTGTAAGCTAATAAATCCAACGACGTCAATGTCCATCACCACCACCACGACTACATGAAAGTGGGGTCTCAAAAGATTGGCAAGAACGCGACTTGGCAACGAATCTTACGTGACATCGCCTGTCTTTGCATCAACCAGTCGCAACGAATCAGGCCACAATTCACACGCTTTCCAATTCCAGTCTCGCCTACGAGAAAGACGACCCGAGCACTGTGGTACAACGTGGGACAAGACTCACATGTCCATGAGCGTCAAACACGCATGATTGGAACGCCTTTGCTTTGGACCTTGGTGCTACCTCTGTAACGGCATTGTGGCAACGGCTTTTGGAACTTGGATATGGGCCTCCTGTAAGTTGGAGCATGCAGGGCTCGCTTGGCGAAACCTTGGGCGAGTATGTACTGATTTGGAGAATGGTAGGGCGCTAGGGACGCCGTTGGAGTGGCCCGAGGCGAAGAAGAAGGCTGATCAGGTAAGGCAATGGGGGGTCAAGGTATGTTAAATGTTGAGAGGTCTAAGACACATGGCTAATGCAAATGACAAGCAATTACTTGCCAATTGGCATCGGTCCAAAGGGAAGGAGAGGGATGCTCTTCTTTGGGGCGATGAGGTAAGTCAAAGAGAGTCGTAGCTTCTCTTCCGAATGCTAAGGTGTATCCAAGGTCGAATATCTCGTCGTGACATACAAGGATTCGGATACCTTGGTCACTTTGTCCCTCCATCAAGCTGATATTCTACTGGCTTTGGCCCAGGATGATGATTTACGCACCAAGGGCGGGTGTGTGCCTGATCTACAGATTGTTGAGAATGAGCAGAAGTTAGTACGAGGTTTTTATCGGATAGATCATCGCTGATCGTCAACAGAGAGAAACCAATCCCGGTGTTTCATCCCGAGTTTGGTCGCTTCATGCTTGAAGCTACTCCTGGTAAGCCATGGGGGATCGGGCTGAAAGATCTGCTAGATGTTGAACCCAATATGAAATGGAGGTACTCAGAATTGAACCTTTCTGACATGCTCTATGCTGGCTGACACCTCATAGACGGCGTATCGCCAAGGAGCATATGAATTCGGATGAATACCCAATCACTCTCACAACTTATCCAAGACTGGGATCTCCAGGAAGATTCACTACTCCGTTCTACCCTCCCTCTGGCGAAAAGCTCAGATCTCAATTCGTACCTGATGAGATAGCTAATCCTCATATACGTTTCCCAACCCTTGCAGCCAATATCCGAGCTCGGAGAGGTCGGAAGGTTCTGGTTAATGTCCCAGTCTTCAAGGATGTCAATACACCGTGGCCATGGAAAGATCCAACGGTCAACTATGACCTGAATGCATGGCCCGAGGATGACGATGTTCGCAACGGAGCTGCACCTCAGAACTTCATTCACATGGATGCAATGGCTTTTGGCATGGGTAGTTGTTGCTTGCAGATCACTTTTCAGGCCAAGAACATTACCGAAGGTCGTCAAATGTATGATCAATTAAGTCCTTTGGCGCCGGTTTTGCTCGCTTTGACGGCTGCAACGCCTATTTACAAGGGTTTCTTGGCCGATACAGATGTTCGGTGGAATCAGATCAGTAATTCTGTAGATGATAGGACGCAGGAGGAGCTCGGAGAGAAGGCAAGTACACTGTATTACGAGGAAGAAGACTCTGTTAACACTGTCTAGCCGCTCAGAAATGATCGTTGGCGAATACCAAAGTCTCGTTATGCCTCAAATTCGACTTACATTTCCGAAGACCCTCGACTAAGAGAGGATTATCTCGACCCCGACCTTGTCATCGACCCCAAAGTCAAGCAAGAGCTCATCGAAGGCGGCATGGATGAACGACTTGCCTCGCACTTTGCCCATCTCTTCATTCGAGACCCTATCGTTATCTTCGCCGAAGACCTCAAAAGCCTGGATCCTGAAAGTACAGACCATTTTGAAAACCTTCAATCGACCAACTGGCAACATATGCGGTTCAAACCACCCCCAGCAGGCAACGACATCGGTTGGCGAGTCGAGTTCCGACCAATGGAAATACAAGTCACCGATCTTGAAAACGCAGCCTTCTCAGTCTTCATCGTGCTCATCACGCGAGCTATCCTTTCATTCGACCTCAACTTCTACATCCCCATCGCCAAAGTAAGCGAAAACATGGAGACAGCACATGCTCGTGACGCGGTACTAGAGAAGAAGTTCTACTTCCGCAAAAACCCTTTCACCTCTCGGGCTACGAGACCAAATTCGAGGAACGGTCATACACCAAATACAGGCTCACCCATCAGCAGACCAGCCAGTCCCTTTGGACCGGTCGAGGATGAATACGAACTCATGAGTGTCGACGACATCATCAACGGTAGTGAGGATGGATTTCCGGGTTTGATACCATTGGTGGAATCCTACCTTGACAGCGTGAATGTGGATGTTGACACTCTATGCGAGCTCGCTACGTATCTGAACTTGATCAAGAACAGAGCTAACGGCACGCTATGGACGGCGGCCAAGTGGATTAGAGAGTACGTAAGGGAGCATCCGGAGTATAAGGGCGATAGTGTGGTGGGAGATGGGATCAATCATGATTTGATTGGGGCGGTTATCAAGTTGGGATGTGGTGAGGGAACGAAGGGTGTGAAGAATGTGGAGAGATTCTTGGGAAAGAGGTTTGGATGTGGCTAGAGCCGATCATGTGTTCTGCTTCGGGAATTTGGTGAGAGCAAAGTATACGTACACCTTACAAGATCTAGATGATGAAAGGCCTAGGGTTGGATAGAGAGATAGAGTATTTTGGAATAGACTCATACATACGTGCTCTTGCATATGTATGGCGAACAGGCGTGCAGTTAGAGAACCTCGAAAATAAACATTATACATTCTCAATTCCTTCCAGGGACTTGACACTCCAATCTACAACGACATGCAACTCTTACCCAGCCCACACAAACAGGGCACCGGACATCTTTCTAGCCGACATCTCGCATGCATTTACATCTCGCATGGCATGGTGCTACAACCTGGCGCCAGCTTCGCTTTCGCTTACGGTAATGTAATACCGACACCAACATAAAGGGTAGTACCGATATAGTGTCAACGAAGCGAAGAGGAGCGAAAGTAGGAGCGTAGCTCAGCTAAGCGAGGTCTATTGCATGGCTGAGTGAGATTCCAGATGACGCATCTGATCGCTAGATCTGCTGAGACTATCTCTGTGCTACATACAGTCTATGCGGGTTGTCTGGATGGGGGAAGACGGAGAAGATCTTCGATAAGGGGTTTGTGAGAGGTTTGGGCAGCAATGCAGGCAGTGTAGCTTTGAGAACAGAGATGGCTGGGATAATCGTATGATACTTCGTGCAGATGCTTGTAAAGTTTCGGGTGGGTAGGTTGTGGAAGGGAGCTGGGGACTTTGGGTGAAGGTACACCCACGTGATGAGTAAAGGCTCGCTTAACCCCTTTTTTATGCGAAGAGGTCAAGGAGTATCGGCATCGAAGGGGAGCACGCTAAAGCGCATGGGAAATGCTCCACAGGTCAATACAGGCTGATAGCACGATCGCCAATACCGAATACCGGGCCTTGTCAAAAGCTTCTTCGCCTGCTTAGTATCCTAGAAAAATTGTCTGGCTCTTTGTCGGAAGGAATACTCGCTATACATCAAGACAGAACATATTTTTTAATAAAAGAAGGTATAAAGTAAGTCTATAGTCCACTGATAGTATACTAAGGGTAGGGAATCTACTAGAAGACCGTTACTTGATTGTATACTATTAAACTTATGGGTTCATTCTCCCTCTACTGTTGGAAAACGTACGACATGATAGCGATGGGCAAACATATGAGTTGGGGAGTGTTCTTCGCGGCCTCCTGGTAAGACGCTTCCCTCGGTCTTCCTCTGCCCCTCCGCCTTCCTTGTCATCTGTCACTTCATCTTGGTTCAAAGCATCAACTTTGTTGCTACTTCCCAGAGAACTATTTGAGGGTACGAAGAGCGGAGTTTTCGTCGTCGAGCTTAGCATCGTTCCTTGTTGGATCAGTGTGAAGAGTTTCATGCTGAGGACTAGGCCCTGTAGCATTTGGAACTTCCACGAGCTTGGCAGGATGGCACCGACATCTGTCGATATTGGTTCAATCTTTCCATCCATTGCTGAGCCTGCTGAAGTTGCAGATACCGAGATAGTTGAGATGAGCTCTCATAAGGCTGTCCACTGCTACTGGAGCTAATAATTGCTAGTGGATTTGGTATCTTTGGAGTCTTCTTGGCCTTGATAGTGTTCTCCAAACCTTCGCATAATCAGCAGTATGATATTACTCTCATACCCTGGAATTCTACTTGCGATAATCTAAACGTCTATAACTGCGAATTCTCGTTACTGAGTATATCCCAAAACACCCTTACGACAGATTTAACAGCCTTCTTATGGTGTTCTGCAAACAATGTTCCTTCCTTCTCATAGTTCATAGTCCGTCCCGCCTTCCGCCTCTAACTTCTCTCAATACAAGTACCAAGCTCCAAGGAGGTCCAGCCTCTCTAGCGTCTTCCTGGATCATTTCCTCCTCTTGACAGGCTTCATCTCTTGGTCACATAACAGCGCAGCATGGATGTCTACTTTTCTGTGCAGATGAATCAGAATAGATCAGAAACAGGATCTATCCTCCCTGGAAAGATGTTCTGCTGAGACGGAAGTGTTTGTTGAGTAAAGGCACCACAGATCGTCTTTTCTGTATGCTACTGGTTGTGATTGGCAAGTGGGTTGGTCTTTTCTTCTTCTCAGATCAAAAGCTGGAACAGGATCTGACGCTCCCTACCGATGTTTCCCCATCCTCTCGTCTCCTCGCGATCTCACAATTCCTGATCACGTCGTGAAGTCTCCGAGCAGAGTACTTGTAGTCGAGTGAGGTTCTGTACTTGTAGAGGTGGAGCAGACCCCTGCGCGAAGATCTTCATGTGGACCCTGAATCCGTCGGTTATCGGGTATCGGATGAGCCAAGCACGTGCAGAAGCGTGTACGCCTTTCCTAACTCGGTAGATGGCTGATCTAGTGAGTCCAGTGAGTCTAGATCCTGGAAGTATTCGCGTACCTACAAGTACCCGTACCGTAGACGAGAATGAAGTAGACCAAGGGGACTCAATCTTTCTGCTTGCTCTCCTCCTTTCTTCATCCTCTCCATCGTTCCTAAGCTCACTGTCGTTCCGCCAAGCTTCAATCTCTCAGTTGACATTCTTGACATTCGTTTCCTTCGATCTTTCCAGACATTCTTTGACATCAATTGGATCTCTTTCGACTCACCTTCTATCCTTCTCTCCGATTCTCAGCTGCGATAGCAGATACATCCAGTGGACGCGATACGCTGTCGATTAAATCTTCTCAAGCTCTCGTCCGTGCCCTGTATTGACAGGACGAACAGCAAAGGGCTATCAAGACAGATGATTCCGAACTTTCGAAGCCTGATATCGGACGAAGATGGATGTTAGACGTTCAACCCAGAAGCAACCGACCCGACTTATGACCGATTTCCCACCTGACGGAGAAGTCATCGAATTGCACTCGGCTATTACGGAATCAACAGCGGGGTCCCAGTTGCTTCCGCCAACACCATGCCTACCAAGTCCAAGACCCCTGGGTAGGCAGAATTATCCGGGAGCGGGAGCGGGTGAGTTCTCGGAGAGGTTGGTTGTGCCTGGAGGATTAAATCAAATGAGGCATTACCAAGACTCTCCACCAGCCACACCGTCCTTCATATCGAGGAGAAGCAGTTGGAGCTCCGTTGGAAGCAGAGACAGAAGGCTAGGACCTTTCGCGTCTGCGAAGGATGCGAGGGCAGCTTCAAGAGAAGAGGAAGATGTCAATACGCAGACCATTGCGCAGCATTACAATATCACACCCACACCGGATTTGATATTATTTCCTGAAGATCCTGAGGACGATGACGACCTTCATAGGCCTGGTCCTGCGGATAAAAAGAGGGATTGCCACATTTGCAACGTGAGAGGAATGACGAATATGACTGCGTTAAGTTGCTTGACACTGGGTTGGTCCTTCCGGATATGTCTGGTGGTGAATGAGCTGACTCTCTGAAAAGGTCTGATGGGGCTGATGATCGTGCTTCCTGTCGTGCTGCATGCAAGCTGACGTTATAGCTTTTGCGCAGCGTGAAGGGCTAATCAAAGACGCATGAATGTGCACGTGACAGCATTTGTCTATCAGACAATCTTCCATGCTGAAGAACTTGAGGACTGCTCTCATTGATCCAGACACGCCATCTTCTGCCAAGACAAAGACTGCAAAGGATGGGACAACGCTGAGTCTTGTTGTATGTGATGTAGCTTGGGACGTAGACGTGAAAGATGCTAATCTATCCAGTTTTCGGATGAATTCAACAAGGATGGACGAACCTTCTATGACGGTGATGACCCTTACTTTGCGGCCGTCGACATACCCTAAGAAAGCGGAGACGCCTTGACGATGATCGCCATAGTAGACCATCTTCACATAGCAATCGTCATGAAGAAAGAGGTCGCTCACAACACGGCAGAAGAGGTAGACGGCATACACGCACTCACTACGAGTCTTCATCGTCCTCCTCGAGCTCTTCTAACAGCCGATCATCAAGTCAATTTAGGGGACATTCTGAATGTTCTCGTTGTAGACGCTGGCATGACAAGACTCACAATCACTCCACACATAGGCGTTACGAACTACCACGAAATCATCGACATCGACGAAGTCCAAGCCCGCTAATACATGAGCAGCAACCCCTCAAGCAAGGTTTGGAGAACACTATCAAGGCCAAGAAGACTCCAAAGATACCAAATCCACTAGCAATTATTAGCTCCAGTAGCAGTGGACAGCCTTATGAGAGCTCAT
>Ga0181467_100204_pt1 | contig 27530 bp, 27 predicted proteins | sample InSIn5gowninarea_2_FD_119079 | JGI IMG/M metagenome (GOLD analysis project Ga0181467, IMG submission 119079) | Clean room microbial communities from NASA Spacecraft Assembly Facility at Jet Propulsion Laboratory, Pasadena, California, USA -... ... | reverse complement strand
TACCCGATCATCAGCGGACCAAAAATGCCACCGATTCGACCTAAAGATGCCGCCATGCCAACACCCGTAGAACGAAAAGAGGTGGGATACTGTTCGGGCGTATAGGCATAGAGAGCTCCCCAGGCGCCAAGATTAAAAAAGGATAACAAAACTCCTGAAATGATCAATTCACTAAAGGTGGTTGCTGCCCCAAAAAAGTAAGAACTGATGGCTGTTGCAGAAAGATAGCTAATTAACACAAATCTACGCCCCAACCTCTCAATAAGCCATGCTGCACTAAAATATCCAGGAAGTTGCGCTAGGGTCATCACGAGTACATATTGAAAGCTTTTGATAAGGGCAAATCCCTTAGCAACCATCACAGAAGGCATCCATAAAAAAATTCCATAATAGGAAAAATTGACAGAAAACCAAAGAATCCATAACATCAAAGTCGGTCTAGTGTACGGTGCGGTCCAAAGCGAAACTAGATTTTTACCTACACTAGACCCCTTCGCCCTTTTTTTAATCGTCTCTACCTTATGAGTGTCAGGCAAGTTGGAACGCAGATAAATGGTATAAATAGCTGGGATGGCACTAATCAGCATCGCTGCCCGCCATCCGTAATCCGGAATGATGAAATAAGCGATAATAGCTGCAAGTAACCAGCCACCTGCCCAAAAACTTTCCAATAGAACAATGATACGTCCTCTTTCTTTAGCATCAACTAACTCGGAGACGAGCGTTGAAGCTACCGGCAGTTCTCCTCCAAGACCCATTCCAGCAAAAAAACGGAAAATACAAAGAATGGTAAAGGTCGTAGCAAAGGCAGAAAGTCCGCTTGCCAACGAAAATAAGAGAACCGTTAGGAGCAACACCCATTTGCGACCATATCGGTCTGCCATAATCCCTGCCAAAACAGCTCCAACCGCCATCCCGATAGAATTAATGCTCCCTAGCCATCCTGCCTGTTCTGGTGATAAATGCCATGATTGGACCAAATCCGCCATGATAAAAGAAATGATCCCCACATCCATTGCATCAAATAACCAGGCTAATCCAACCGTAAAAAGCAACTTTCGTTGAGTCGTTGATTTTGCTACCGATGTGGTCATGAGAAACCTCCTACCTCCATGCATAAGTATGCTTATTCTGACAAACTATTAGCACATTTATCCATTTTTCGTCACTATGTTTCATTTTATTTATAAAATAAATTAAGAACGTAAAAATCATTAAGAACATGAAGAATCTGTTTACATAATCCTCCTCACTTGGTATAATTAGTTTACATAACCATTCGATACTGAACGACAGGTAAACAAATATGTCTATAAAAAGCGGAGAGTTTATTCACTGGTCATGGAGTGGTTGCGAGAAAAGTCCAAGTATGGATGAGACCTAAGAATAAACATCATGCTATCCCTCCTACCTCGGATTACTATCATTTTCTGGAGGTAGATGAATATGTTCTACAAAGTGATTTGTCGGTACGGTCATGTGGGATGTAGAAAGGATGTTTCCGTCGCCAGATATATTCGGATGAATTATCCAGCAACAATCATTGATGTAATGGATTTAACTTCGGATATGCCAGGAGTGAAAAATAAGGGGGTGCAATCTGTAAAGAGAATTAACCAAGTGGAGTATGAAGAAGGAAAATTAAAAGAAGCAGATAACTTATACCTCAAGAATCTCAAATCCATCTATAACGTTTCCTAACGTTGATCCTATCCGGGTACTCTAACCCACGTCTTCGTCGTTTCCCATACAGAGTTCTCCTCATGCTCTTACATAAGGGAAATAGAACATTACCGCGCAAGCATACACAAAGTCTTTCCAACAACACCATCCTTTTTTCACAAAACCGTAGAAGCCTTACCTTGACATCATTGGATGCGCGAGGTAAGGCTTATTTTTGCGTTTAGTAATATCTTAAACGATCTTTCGGATGGATGCCTTTTACCCCTTAAGTCATTATTATAGGAATTCCCTTCACTTCTTGAGTACAAGTCAAAAAAGGCTGAACTCTAAGTCAGCCTCTACTATTTTAATGATAGATTCATCCACTGCATAAGTGCAGCCTAGTGGTAACCATGTTTTTTTAATGGCGATCTTGATCATTCCAGTTAACCGGGTAAATCTTCTCGTAAGTTCTAAGAGGTAATAAATTCTTGTTAGATCGAGAAGGGCCCATCTTTTTTAATACTAAATTAATTCCTCCTATAGAAAACAAATAATATACATCAACAAGCCACTTCATACCTAACACTTTTCTGCCTCGCAGGCGATGTCGAAAAACATCCCCTACAGCATCCTCACTTCCTAAAGATACTAAGGTACCACGAATAATTGGCTGGAAGGACTTTAACGGTTGGTTTCGAATTGTAGCTATAACGTTAGATGCACTTAGCCTCCCCTGCTGAATAGCAATTTGAGCTGTAGGAGGATAAGGACGATTTGTTTCTCTATTAATGAAAAGGGAGACATCCCCAATCATAAAGATATGATCCTGACCTACCACCCGCAGTGTCTCATCGACCGCGGCGCAACCCCTTTTCGTGCTAAATCCTGATTTTTCAATGATCTTGTTTCCTCGTACTCCGCCAGTCCAAACGACGGTGCCCGCCTTCAACTTTTCACCTGACGATAAAAGAACATATCCAGGTCCACATTCTTTTATAGCTGTTCCAATTCTAAATTTCACATGTTTTTTTTCCAATGCAGCCAGAGCATAGGAGATTAACGATGAGTCCAACCCACGCAATATAGTGGGTCCTGCCTCCACAGAAGTGATCTTCACTTTTTTTTGTTCGATTCCGTATTTCTTGCAGTAGGCTGAAATCGCATCGGTTAGTTCCCCAATAAACTGGATACCTGTGAACCCTGCACCACCCACAACAAAATGGAGATAGTGAGATTTATCGGAAAACCTTCTATATTTAATAAACATCGTCTCAATATGTTCATTAAGCTGCTTTGCTTTATCAACATGGTTAATCACCCAAGAATGTTCCTTCAGTCCTTTAATCCCAAAGGTCTCAGGTTCACTTCCCAAGCTAACAATCAAGTAATCATAGGTCAAGCTTGTGTTATTGTTTAGAAGAACCTTATTTTGTTTAAAGAGAACACATTCAACACGAGCCTGAACGAACTTCACCTTTTGACTATCTAACAGACTATGAACGTCCACGTGACAATACGAAGGATCAACTGTTCCAGCCGCCGCCTTATGAAGCCATGTAGCAATACAATGATCGGGACGATTATTAATTAAAGTAATCTCTGCTTCATTTTTCTTTAATTTACGCTGTAGCTCTATAGCAGCTGTTAAACCGCCATACCCCGCACCCAATATGACTATTCTTTTCCCAAATGTTCTCACCCCATTTCAAACGGTTGGTCTAGATGTGTGAGAGGTAAGAAAGATCAAGTACGGTAACTACCTCATAGAAAATGATATGAGTGAATAAATATTTTATGCTAAGGACAATCCTACGAGAACATGTATCGTTCGGGTGCATAGGCTCCCTTTCACTTTTCAACAGATCCTCTCAGAAATGATAGCAAGGTTATTCTAATTCAAAATAGATTTGAATAAAATCTTCTATCTATGCTCATTCTAATCCATTAGGAGGTGGTAGGATCATGGCCGAGATTAAGATTAATGATAACGGTTCTTTGAGAGTGACTGGCGAGTTCACTCTGTTAGATGGTGAAGGAAAGCCCATGCAGACCAACCAATCTATTTCCCTTTGCCGTTGTGGTCTGTCCAACAAGAAGCCATTTTGTGACGGAACACATAAAGGGAAATTCGAAAGCACGGTAAGAGCTTAGTAACTAAAGTAACAAAGAACCCACCATTAGAAGTTTGGTGGGTTTGTTCTTTTCATATCACTAAGAAAGACTGTACCTAATCTAAATTAAATCCATGGTAAAACTTGTGTTCCAACCATTGCCTGTCTTCGATTTCATCAAGCGTAGCTATGTTATTCTTCACCATGATTGCCTTTAGTGCTGATAGGGTAAAACTAGCTGAGTTTGCTCGTTGCTCCAATTTTTCAATCTTCTCCTCTAATTCTCTTATTCTATCTTCCATTTCACATTCCTCCCCTATAACTATAGGTTAACATTTAGCAAAGGATGGAATGGTTACAATATAATGACATATAAGGAATGTTATACAAATAAACTATATTTGAAACAATCCTCTACTCCACCCTCTCCCTGACAAGTTACGCATAAAACTATCTTTCCTTCACTACCGAACAGAAGTGTTGCTATATATTAATGAACTTTGATCTACACGTAGAAAAAATAATACCCCCTGCATTCTCGCAGAGGGTTATCAAAGGGAAATTTTAAATTAAGTACTTCACAAGTATTATTCTACTATATTTAATTATGTTTACACCATGTTAACGGTGACGAATTTGTGAATTATAATCTTCTGTTCTCTGGGCCTTGATGGCATTCTATTTATTTATTATCAAGTGTATCACTAGACGATCCCATATGCGATTTTCATCATAAAAGTTGTGGGTTTTGTCGAATGTTGTCGTAATTAAATGAAAATTTAAACTGTTATTATTGTGTTATCTATATTATAATAATAAAAAACTATTTAATAGTTTGAAGCAGAAAAATTAGTCGACTAAACAATGCCTAAAATTGGGCACTTCATAAACTTAAAAAATTTTATTTAGAAAGGAGTATTCGACTCTGTTACAAGAGATCGAAGCGTGAATAATTAATGATAACAAATCTTAACAATTACCGAAAGAAGAAAAAGATGAAGAAAGTAAGAAGTGACATGAGGATGTTGGCACTATTTGCATTAGCTACTTTTGCTACTGTTTCTGTAGCAGATGTTTTTATCACGAATATCTCTCTGATTGTAGCCCATTATGAATGGCAACCAGCGATAGTCCTGTAAGCGCTCAACTAAGAGGCTTACTCAGAAGAGGTCAGATCTCACGGAACTTTATCTATACTTCTAGATAAAATACCAAGGGATCTGACCTCTTCACTTTTTCTCATCCATCTTCTATTTAAAAAAACACGTCTTATATAGGCGTGTTTTTTGCTAGAAATAGTAGTATGAAATGATTAAGCAGATTTCTCTTGATTAGTCAACTCAACAAAATATGGCCAAACTCCCATATATACCAAACAAGCCCCTATTAAAGAAGCGAATCCAATTAAAGGAGAAACATTATAGAAAAAAGCTAACGGACTTATAATAACGAACATACTTATGGTACTTCTCTTTCTTGATTTAGCTGTTAAATGTTGCTTCTTTTTACAATGTGGACAATCCATACCTTTACCACTTGTTATAAAAGAACTTTTAATAGTTTCAATCCAACTCCATTCTTTTCTACAACGTTGACATTTTGGCATTGGCATTGGCTATCTACCTTTCACTTATATTATTACCTATACTTTACGGTGGTCGTAGCAATCTAAAAGAATATCTCCATAGAAAAAAATGAATTTTCTGTTTACTATTTACTATTCTTTATATTATAACAAGAATGATCCATAATGACAATGTTATTCGAATTCTCGCTGCAGCCTCTACTATTCGGCTACAACTCGTTTTACCAAGCAGCAATGGTCCCATCGGTACGCGATTCCGTCCCGCCAGCTAACACACCTTCCTCATTACGGATGATAATTTGACTACGCCCAAAGGTTCCTGACCCTAAGGACCAGCGAATGTCATGACCTTTTTCTGCTAATACAAGGGCAATATGTTCAGGAACACCGGTTTCTAGTTCGATGGTCTTCCCTCCTGTCCATTGCCAACGGGGCGCATCGATAGCCGCCTGCGGATTCAAATGGAAATCAATCATGTTCATAAGCACTTGGACATGTCCTTGCGGCTGCATGAAACCACCCATGACACCGAACGGTCCTACCGCTTGTCCCGCTTTCGTTAAAAAACCAGGGATGATCGTGTTAAAGGACCTCTTACCCGGCTCCAAACGATTCACATGGTTAGGATCTAGTGAGAAGTTATTACCACGGTTTTGCAGGGCAATGCCTGTACCCGGAACAACAGCGAGAGAGCCAAAGCTCATGTAGTTACTTTGAATAAAGGACACCATATTCCCTTCCCCGTCAGCCGTAGCTAAGTAAACCGTTCCACCCCTTGGAGGCTCCCCAGCAAACGGTGCCTGAGCTTCATCACCGATCAATTCTCTTCGTTGCTTCGCATAGGTTTCAGACAGTAGATCCTCTACGATCACATTCATTTTATCTTGCTGGGTAATATAATGTAGTCCGTCTCCGAAGGCTAACTTCATCGCTTCCAACTGCGTATGATAGGTATCCACCGTATCCCTAGCTGTAAAATCAAACCCTTTTAACAAATTAAGAGCAAGTAAAGCTATAATCCCTTGGCCATTGGGCGGGATCTCCCAGACATCATATCCACGATAATTCACGGAAATCGGCTTTACCCATTCAGGAGCAAAGTTAACCAAATCTTCTTTTCTTAAAAAACCTCCGTATTTTTGAGAGAAAGCATCCATTTGGTCGGCCAAATGCCCGCGATAGAAAGATTCGGCATTCGTTTCAGCAATGGATTGTAGCGTCTTTGCATGATCAGGAGACTTCCACACTTCCCCTGCGCGTGGTGCTCTTCCCTGTGGAGCAAAGATTTTATACCATTCCTCGAATACCTCCTCGCCACGAACCTTCTCTTGTTCATATCGATTAAAAGCATTCTTCCACAATTGACTCAAGGTTGGATTTATGGGAAAACCATTCTCTGCATAATCAATCGCAGGTTTTAAGACCTCCGTTAAGGGCAGTTTACCAAATCTTTCAGACAAGGCAGCCCACGCCGCTGGTGCACCAGGAATCGTAACAGGAATCATCCCGTACTTGGGAATGGCCTCGTACCCTTTCGCCTTCACGGCTTCAATGGAAATGCTTTTAGGTGAAGGTCCACTCGCATTTAAACCGTGGAGTTCTCCTTTTGTCCAAACGATAGCAAACGCATCTCCTCCAATCCCATTCGACGTAGGTTCTACTACGGTCAAACAAGCAGCGGTGGCAATCGCAGCATCAATAGCATTTCCACCCTTTTTTATCATATCTAAACCCGCTTGGGCTGCTAAGGGTTGGGAGGTTGCCACCATCCCATTCTTTGCAAATACGGTATTTCGCCTTGAGGCATAGGGGTTATACAATGGATTAAAATTCATGTAGATTCCTCCTCATCTTTGTTGGGTTCACCAACCAATTTAAATTATGTATAGCCCAGCTTGGCTAACACCAAGTGGGCTTTTTACGTAAACTACTTATTTTCCAATCGCTGCTCCGTCTCCACGAGGGTCTACTCCGCCTTGTTTAAATCTGCAGTTTTTGAATAACCTCCGCATCACATCTGGATTCGATCTTCAGGTCGAGCATTTCTGCTCCCCATGTGCGTCCCCACAACCAACGCGGTTGGCTTACTGCCTCTTGTGGATCCATTCCGTAATCGATCATGCGAGTAATAATCGCCGTTTGGGTTTGAGGTTGTCCTTCTCCACCTTGTGTTCCGTAAAGGATAGCAGGCTTTCCATATTGGTGTTGATATGTTGGTCTCTTGTATATGGAAATCCGTATGTTGCATAGTCAATCGCTGGTGCTAATACTTCCTTCAAGGTTAAATTACCGTATTCACTAACCAGTGTATCCCAAGCATCTACTTGTCCTGGAACAACGATCGCAGCCTCAATACCACGGAAAGGAATTGCATCTTTTCCTTTATAAAGATCACGAGTTACTTTTGAACCGGATCTTCCTGCTCCATTATAAGCGCGAACCTTTCCTTCTTTTGGAGTATAGGTTAACCAGAAAGAGTCACCGCCTGCTCCTGTCATATGAGGATAAACAACATTTAGACATGCAGCTACGGCAACAGCCGCATCGTAAGCGTTTCCACCTTGCTCTAAGATCGTATTTCCTACCCTCCATGTTTTTTTATGTCTAGTATTTTCTGACTTATATACATTGTATATTGATAGATTACATTTGGTCAATAGTTACCTTTTATAATATCGATTGTAATGAATTATCTTAGCTCATCCATACATTCGATATAAAAAAAGCAAGGCTTCGCCATCAACGGTGTCTGTTGACGAAAAAGCCTTGCTTGTAGTTGCCTTCACACCTAGATCGCAAAAATGATATCACAGATTCCAAAATTTAGCTTCTGCTCATTTTGGAGGAATGATTACAAATAACGGACATTACTACCCCTAGCCCATTTTTAAATCAGTACAGAATGCTGTTCCTTAAACCGACGAAGTAAAATTTCACTTGTAAGGTCGGTGATTCCATCAATCTTATGCAATTCTAGCATGAATCGTTCGACATGTTCGGTGTCGTCAAGCATGGCATGGGAGTGCAAGTGTGGTTTACCACTCATTTGATAAACATTCGTAATTTCTTCATAATCCACAAGTATATCTACGACTGAGTCAAGCTTCAACCATTCAACTTCAATATTAAAGAAAACAGACAACTGAGTACCTGCCTTTCGAGGGTCTACAACGATGGTAAATCTCTCAATAATTCCATTGTCAACTAAAGTATTAATTCTCTCCCGTACGGTTGCTCTGGTTAAGTTCACAATCCTCCCAATTTCAGCGTTACTCAACCTTCCGTTTTCTGACAATAGCTTCAAAATTTTCGTATCTACTCCATCAACATTTTTAAATTTCATAACCAAATCCCTTCCTTCTAGAAGCAGGATTTCATAGATATCCTCTTAAGAAATAGCATTACATTTCCGCGATGAACAAACAATTTCGTCCATTTGTTTTTGCCTTATAAAGGGCTTTATCTGCCTGACTATAACAAATATCAAACGAATTACCTAGCATCGCTATTCCAAAACTGGCCGTTATATCGATAAGATGACCTTCAAATTGAAAGGAATAGTCTTGTATCTTTCTTCTTAGCTCTTCTGCAATTTCTCTTCCAATCTGTATATTGGTTTCTGGTAATAAAATAATAAATTCCTCACCACCTAGACGAGCGGAAGTATCTGACCTTTCCAATGTACTTGTTATGATCTTCGCTGTTTCTATCAGAATCTTATCGCCTGCTGGATGTCCATAGTTATCATTTATTACTTTAAAGAAATCAATGTCCAATAAAATAAAACAATCTGTACTCCCATGATGCATAATCCTTTTATCCACAAACTCCCGAAAATAAGTCCGATTTAGAAGGCCCGTTAACGGATCATGACTGGCTAAGATCTCAAGATGCTTGTTTTTTTCTTCGAGAATCCTTTTTTGGTCTTCAATTATATTTTGTTGTTGCCTTCTTAATAAATGAGTCCTCCAAAGTATCCAGGAGACGCCAAATCCCATGATGGATGCCGACACGCTATTAATTCTTATATCGACAAGTAGCTCTGGGATCTGCTGAGTCAAGGTGACAACATTAAAAAACAGAAGAAAGGTTAATAAATAGATGACTGCTGATAGAATGGGAGGGATGACAAATAGGATCCCAATCCCGAGACAGGCAATGAAGAGTGGGTTTATATTTGCCGTAACCAATTGATCACTTACACAGAGAAAAATACCAAAGACCAGATAGCCTACTATAGAGCAACATTGAGTAAGATATCCTGTTTTATGGCTTTGTTTCCCTTTTTTTTCAATCCAATACGATAATAAACCTAGAATACCATTATAAAAGAGCATAAATCCATGAATAGCGACAACGAGTTTATACCAAACAACCACATAATCAGGGTCACTCGGAATGTTGGACCAAAATATGCCGATATGAACAATATTTACAAGTCCCATAATCCAAGCCATTCTATGGATACGATGAATATTGATTACACTCAAATCTTTATATATAACGGGATCGTATTTGAAGAGAGATTTAATATGCTCCATGAAAACCACCTAACAGATACCAGAATAAATCCAGTAGTACTTCACATCTCATGTAGAAGAATGTGATAAAAGACTAAAGTCCTACTCAATTTAGCAAGCATCGTTATAATTACCTATCCTCACCATGATCTTATTTTGCACGATGTTTGATATCCTGTAAACTACAAATTTTTACAATCTTTGGGTTACTATTCAAATCGGTAAAATTTACATACAATCCTTTCAATCAAGCGCTTAGAATGAAAACGGAATTAATAAAATCTCTATAGGTTAGTAAAGAATAGGTAAGGATAAAAACATTTGTCTTTAGAGGAAAAGATATTTTATTCGGAGGATAACAATGGAAACCAATAAAATCCCACTTACTGCACCTGAAATTTCAAATCTTTGGGCTTCTTTCCAAGCAAATAGCATGGGCGTTTGTGTATTAAAATATTTCTCGGCCAAAGCAGAAGATCAAGAGATCAAATCGGTCATCGAATTTGCCTTGGATGTAGCAGAAAAGCAATATAATCAAATTAAACAGATTTTTCATTCTGAAGGAATGGCTATCCCCTTAGGATTTACGGATGATGATGTTAACTTAGAAGCACCTCGACTGCTTTCCGATATGTTTGCTCTTGAATATGTAAAGCATATGGCTAGTATAGGTATGATGACGTATAGTGCAGCCTTATATATCGCATCTCGGGTAGATATTCGAGATATTTTCCATGGTTGTATGCTTTCAACGATTGAAATGGACCATAAATCAACTGAAGTTTTGCTATTAAAAGGCATTTATATCCGCCCTCCCTATATTAACCTGCCAGAAAAAGTGGACTTTGTTAAAGACCAACATTTTTTAAATGGGTGGTTTGGTCATAGACCGATCACTGGCCTAGAAATAACGAACCTCTTTATGAATATGCTAACGAACTCTTTGGGTAAAGCGTTGATCATGGGTTTTAGTCAGGTCGTGCAGTCCAAAGAAATTCGGAAACATTTTATTCGCGGAAAACATCTCGCAGCAAAACAATTTTCCGCGTTTGCTTCTATTTTTACAGCTGAAGATATTGACATCCCTCATACATGGGATAGTCATGTGACAGACTCTACGATTTCCCCATTTTCAGATAAACTCATGGTATTTCACGTGTCGAGTCTTATCGCGTCAGGAATTGCTAACTATGGCCTGGCTCTATCCACCAGCCTTCGACGTGATATATCTGCTGAGTATACAAGACTCCTATCGGAAATTGGTTTATATGCAGAAGATGGAGCAAATCTGATGATTAAACATGGATGGATGGAAGAACCTCCAAGAGCAGCAGATCGTAAACACCTGATTGGCAAAAGATGATGATCGGAAAATAGCCACATGGAATGTGTGATTATAAAAAAAAGAACTGTGTAAAATCAAATTTACACAGTTCTCAGATTATTCGTTTGACAGAGCCCATCAGAAGCTTTGCTGTCTATTACTTAACAATCACTACAGGACAAGGAGCTTTATGTACCACATGATGACTGACGCTACCTAGGAACATTTCCTTTATTTTGCCTAAGCCACGACTTCCCATGACCACAAAGTCTGATTGGTTATCCTTAATAAATTCGAGAATCGCTTCTGCTGGGTCACCTTCTAGTACAGTGATTCTGCTCTGGTTTGAAAGAGTTTCTAACGTTTGCCCTACCTCGTTTAGAGCTTTTTTAGCAGATGCCACTTTCGCTTCTTTTAGTAGCGTAGTATCGATCACACCTTCATATTCAACACGCGTATTGACGACAGTGATCACATCAAGTTCAATTTTTTCATCCTGCTTCAAAAGCGTAATCGCAATGTCTAAGGCCTTCTTGCTTAATTCCGAACCATCAAAAGGAACCAAAACTCTCGAGCATACTGTTAACATTCTTTTGACCTCCCCTTAAAAGCTATATTTACCATACCTGAATAGTAACAAGGAAAAATATGTGTGGATGTGAGAAAAGTCACACGGTCCGATGGTTTACAGGAGTTGTAATCAATTTGTCACAAGTCGGAGAAAATACAAAAAATATCCATATGCCCCGCTACAACAATATGGTAAGATTACTTGTTTTTTTATAGATCGTCTTTCACAATCGCGCTTTTTGTATAGGCTGACACCTTTGCTTCAAAAAAATCAGTCTTGATCCCATTGATATTGGCCATTTTTGCAATCCAAGGAAGAGGATCTGTAACGACTTCTGGATAGAGAATCTCAAAATCTAGCATACGTAATCTTTCATTTGCTAAATGCTTAATATAAGCTTCAACTAAGCTTTTATTGAGTCCCTCTACTTTGTCTCCGATCACATACTGACCCCATTCGATTTCATTCTCTACTGCCTGCTTAACCATGTTTCGTAGGGTCTCTATTCGTTCTTCAGTGAATAAATGGGGGTTTTCGACTCTCATTTCCTGCATCATATTTCGGAACAGGACCAGATGAGTGAGTTCATCCCGATTAATATAGCGAATTTCTTGAACGGTCCCACTCATTTTCCCTTGCCTTCCTAACGCATAAAAAAAGGCAAACCCACTGTAGAAATAAAGTCCTTCCAAAATAAAATTTGCCATACAAGTTTGAATTAATCCAAATTCACTAGGTTTCTCAATAAAATCATTATACAATCCCCCAATGAAAGAGACTCTTTTTAATAAGAGAGGGTCCTCCTTCCATTGATAGAGAATTTGTTGCTGCTCATGAGGGTTGCAAATACTATCAAGTATATAGCTGTAGCTCTGACTATGAATGGCTTCATCTGCTGCTTGAAGGGTGAGACACAGGTTGACCTCCGATGCCGTAATATAATCGTTAATGTTTGGCAAATTGGCCGTTTGAAGACTGTCCAAGAAGATTAGAAAGGAAAGGATCTTATTTACACTGTCTCTGTAATCTAGCGGTAAATTTCGATAGTCAGTGACATCCGCACTCATCGGTATTTCTTCAGGTATCCAAAAATTATTCATAGAGGTTCGATACCACTTTAGTGCCCATTCATATTTTGGACGATTAAACTCTTGAAGATTGGTTGTATTTCCGCCAATGATTCTTTTCTTTGAGAGATCGATATCCCCATCGGGGTTAAATAAGGGTCGAAGTGTGATAACTGTCATGATAGGTTCCTCCTTCCATTACGCAGAACAACTTACACATTCTTCTATTTCTAAAGACTTTGATCGTACATAATAAACCGTTTTAATTCCTGATTTCCAGGCCTTATAATAAAGGTCAAAAATTTGACGTAAACTCGTTTCTTCAGGGTTGATATAGAGATTAAAAGACTGACCTTGATCGATATATTTCTGCCGTATGGCATTGGCACCAATCGAATACGTTTGGTTGATCCGGTGAGCTTCTTTATAAAGCCAAAAGTTTTCCGGGGACAGATCGGGTGCCGTTTGCGGAATGGTGAGTCCTCTTTTTTCTTCCAGCCAATATTTGTCCATGATGGGATCAATCGTAGCGCTCGTTCCCGCAATAACAGATGTGGAACCATTCGGTGCGATCGCCATTAGATAAGCATTTCGGATCCCATAGGTTTGAACCTGCTTTTTTAGCTCATCCCAATTGAGTCCGTACTGGGTGCCCGTCAATCCCCTTTTTTCAAAAAACACTCCTGTTTGCCAATCGCTTCCATAAAATAATGGGTAGGGACCTCGATCCTTTGCTAACTCCATACTTGCCTGAATCGCGTAATACGACCACTTAGCATAATATTCATCTGCCCATTTCATATGGTCTTCACTTTCCCAGGGGATTTCTAACATCGTAAGGGCATGGTGGTACCCCATCGTTCCCAATCCCACCGCTCGGTACTTTTTATTGGTCAATTCAGAAGCTTTTAGAGGATATTGATTCTGGTCGATCACCGCATCCATCGCTCTGATTTGAGCAAAAACCACTTCCTTTAAATCCACATCCTTTAAATTTCGGCTGATGACCGTGGAAGACAGGTTGCAAGTGACAAAATCTCCTGCCTTGACTTTTGTAACAATGATGTCATCACCATATTCGGATTCTGCATGCGTCTCAATATACTCTCCTGCACTCATATTCTGTAAAATTTCCGTACAAAGGTTAGAAGATCGGATGATTCCTTTGTGAGAATTTGGGTTCAAACGATTGACGGTATCGCGGTTCATAATAAAAGGGGTCCCTGTTTCCAACTGAGAAGTTAGCATCAGTTTCACGATGTCTTTTATTTTCACTTCTGTATGCCGCAAGCTCCTATTTTTAATGCACGCTAGATACTTTTCCTCCCAATCTTGGCCCCATGTATCCTCTAACCGGAATCCCATTTGCTGTTCCACTTCATGAGGGCAAAACAGATGCCAAACTTGGTCCATGCCCTCCGCTGCTAAGCACCAAAAGAGATCGGGAACACATAATCCTAGGAAGACATCATGAGCCTTCGCTCTGTCATCCCCGCTATTCGTCTTCAACTTTAAAAATTCTAGTAGATCGGCATGCCACATATCCGTCCATACACAAACACTTCCATTTCGCTGACCCAATTGGTCAACGGAGGTTGCCGTGTCATTCGCTAAACGGATCCAAGGAATGATTCCATCACTGGTATCTTTATGGCCACGGATATCGGACCCCCTTGCCCGAACCTTACCGAAGTAGAGCCCCATTCCGCCCCCATTTTTAGATACTTCAGCAAAGTTAGTGATGCTTCCGTAAATTCCTTTCAGGCTATCATCTACGGTATCAATGAAGCAGCTGGATAACTGGTGAAACACTTTTCTGGCGCCGCTCATGGTTGGAGTGGCAAACGTAAAGCGGAGGGTTGAAGCTAAATCATAATACTGTTTTGCCCAATTCATTTTGGCTTCCGCTGTTTTTTCCGACAGCGCCAAGTGCATAGCGATACCCATAAACATCTCTTGTGGGAGCTCCAAAATCTCCCTGTCCCCACCCCTGATCACATAACGGTCCAAAATGAGCTTTAACCCGCTGTAATTAAACAAGTAATCTCGTTCTGGCTGAATATAGTCCCCTAGTTCCTTTATTTCCTGCAGGGTATAGCCTTCAAGGATGTAGGAACCATAGAGCTTCTTTGCCATCAAGTCCTGAACCAATTCCAAGAAGTCTCCATACCCAAATGAACTGTAGCCCCGATGTAAACTCGCTTCTTTATAAGCATCATAGATAAGCAACTTTCCAGCTATATACTGCCAATTCGGCTCACTAATTGAAGTTAGCTCGACAGCTGTCTGGATCATTGTTTTTTGAATTTGTCGGGTGGACATATGGTCCTTTAACTGAACTTCAACCTCTTTTATTAATCGATCAGGCGTATACCCTTCGTGTTCCCAATCTCTGCATGCAAATTGGGCCACATTTCCAATCTTTTCCAAATCTATTGAATGGGCTGTTCCGTTTCGTTTGATGATTGTTATCATAATTTCCTCCTATAATCTGATCTAAATAAATAAAAAGAGCATTTCTCCCACGGATAAGGGAAGAAATGCTCCATGACATGGGGGTATAACCCATGAAATTTATTCATCTCCACACCTCCCTAATTCCCGTAGGTTCGTAGTGTCTTCGTAAAATAGGCAGGTCTCTTGACTTAAAGATCAACATTCTTATCCACCTTCCCAATCTTAAAGATCAGTGGCATATAGGATAAGAACTCCCTTCATACAGTGGCGGGTCCGTGTCGGATTTTCACCGAGCTTCCCTTTTCATCCTTGATATAAACCAAGGAACCTATTTACAACAAAATATGTACTTTTATTGAACTTTACACCTATATATAGACGGTGTCAATCCGAAATAACAAAATTCCGACTTATTTCGACTATGGTTTCTGCAATGCCGGCTTTCCCGTTTCAATTAACACTTTGTTTCGTCCCAAGAACACGGTTAGGATTAAAATGAGGATCCCTGTTCCGATCAGTAGCCATTCAACCTTGATAACATCGGCAAGAGGCCCGAATATCAGCATCCCAATTGGCATCATCGAAGTTGAAATCATCCCAAATACCCCAAATACTCTCCCTAAATAATCTACTTCTACCTTCTCTTGTAATAAGACGGTCATTGGCGTATTAAAGATGGGCATGGCCACACCGAATAATGCCATAAAAAGCAGGTAAACCCAGAATAATGGAACGATACCAAGGGCAAACGTACAAGCTCCCATGATAAAGCTGGCAAAAATCATCGTATGAATTTTGTTTGCAAAACCTCCCCAAGAAGCGATGACTCCACCCCCTGCCATCATGCCAACCGAGAATGCGATTTCAATGGCTGTTAATTTCCAAACCTCTACTCCAAAGCTACGAGTGACCTGAAGGGGTGTTAAGAAGGCCGCAGGAGCCATCAAGATAAAGAAAATGGCAAAAAACAGAAAAAAGCTCTTCAGAAAATTGTTATCTTTTACGTATGTCAAACCTAGCTTTAAGTCTGTGAGATAGCTAGTCGTTTGTTGTTCAGCCGCCTTTTTATGGACGGGTATATTCAAAAATACAAATAGAGTAAAAATGGCAATCGCTGCCGTAACAACATCAATAAAAAATATCACTTCCATAGACGACAAGGTCAACAGAGCTGCGCTCGCCATGGGAGCGACGAACATATTGAACGCTTGAAGACTTCCATTTGTACCATTCACTTTTGTAAGCTGATCTTCTGGCACGATTTGCGGCAAAACCGCTCCAACCGCAGGCATTTGAATACCCGTCCCAACCGCACGGATAGCCGCCATGACAAAGAACAACCAGATCGAATTGTATCCCATCATAAATAGTATAGCTAAGATAAGTGTCGCAATGGCGATCATTGCATCCGATAGGATAATTAGCATTTTCCGATTGTATCGATCCGCCCACACTCCCGCGAAGGGCGATAAAATAAACGCAGGAATAAATCCACAAATGATATACATCGTCATCATTACACCAGACTGCGTAGCCAGGGTAATGTGCCACATCATAGCATATTGAACTAAGGACGAACCAAAAAGAGATATCGTCTGGCTTCCTAGAAAAAGAACAATATTCTTTTTCCAATTTTGTTGTGCAACATGATCGTCAGCACTCATCTTAATCACGACCTTTTCTTAATTCCTAGGGTGGAAGATATATCAATCAACCCTTACGATGGAATCATTATTGTACAATATTATCTTCAAAGGCAAGAAAAAAACACAATCCTCTCCCTGTCTAACCGTAGCACCGCCCTCCGCTCCCCTCTAACTAAAAAAGGCCGAACCCAAAGGTCTCTACTATCGACCTTTTGAGTCAGCCCAATCAATGTTCAAGGCAACACAACTAAATTCGTCGTAACAAGTCGTTCCTTATTATCTGAAGGTTTGTTCAACAGTTTACCATTATAATAAAAAGAGCTTGAACCGCCGCCATCTAAATTGTAAGCATCCTTAATGCGGAATTCTAGGAATTTATCTTGTGCTTCTTCTAAGGTAATACCTTGGCTCCAACCTTTTCTTCTGCCATCGATGACCATGATTAATAGGTCACCATTAATGAAATGGCCAATTAACGTCCGAGGTGCTCTCTGATTCGCCCACTCTCTTGGTATAGGTTGCTTTTTTCCATTCAACAACAAGGTAGGTAAAAAACTGGCGCCTTGCATAATGCCCTTTTCTTCGATCTGTTGTTGGGTTGGTATCGGACCGCCTACTAGTTTTCCCTCTCTATTAAAACCTACAAAACTTAGATTACTATTATTGGAATGCGTCATCAAGGTCCCATCCACAACCGTTGCACCTAATGGAGCTAGGTTATTGCCTACCGCCATAAATCCACCTGCGTTAATGGCCAGGATAGCTCCCTTTCTTTTAGCCGCGTTGCTGGTTGTCTCCCCTTTACTTACCACTTTATCTCCAGCCATTACCATTTTCAGTGACGAAGGATCTTCTAAGCGAATCTTAGCCATAAATCCTCGATAGCCGGCATCTTCTAGTGAAAAAACTTTAATTGTGGATCTAGAGCCAAAATGTTGCTCAATTGGGTCTCCTAACATCGTGGTTAAGATCACGTCCAATACATCTTCACTCTTTTTAATTTGCTGCTTACTTTCTATCACTAATTGTTCAACAGTTTCTTTGCTAGTTTCGTACTCCGTTTTCTTTTCTTCCATATTTGTCTGTAAGGTTGAAATATGATGAAGGATATCCATATTTTCCTCAGACATTTGTTGAAGTAGATCTTTATGGTCAGTTGTGTGAATTTCCAATTCGTTTAATGGTAACCCATGGACAAAATCAGTTGTATAAAAATACATGACAATCCCTGCAACAGGAGCTATGAAGAAAGCCAAAAAAGTTCCGAGTCTACCAAGCACGGGCGGCGTCTTCCAATTTAGTTAATGAATTTTTCAAACCTGATAACTGTTGATTCAAAGATGTAATTTGCTCTTGCAGGGCTTGTCCAGTTTTGTCCGTTCCATCAACAGCTCTTCCAGTAGATGCCAACTCATCCTTAATAGATTCCATTTCAACGTGTAATTTATTCATTTCTACCTTTATATCATCTAATTCTTTTAGATTATAAATTTTGACTTGTTGAATTTCCGTATTAATTTCTTCTTTCATCGTTGTCATGTACGAATTCGCTTGTAAATAAAATATATACATAATCCCAACCCAAATTCCAACCATCAATAGAGAAGTTACAACAGTCCAAACTATCTTGTTTTTATTTCTTTTAGTTTCCCTACGAGAAACTTCTTGATCCATATGATTAGTTTGAACTTCTGAATATTCGAGTGCTTGTTGTTCCATAATTCCTCCTATAATCCAAAAAATCCTTGATTTGTACACATTAATTAGTTTACACCTGTCATTCTACCATAAGTTTTTTCAACAATCGGGTTTATTTACTTTTGCTAATAGTGGAAAAATATAGTAAACTCCAATGATACCTTTTTAACCAGCTGTATAAAACTTCACATCTAATGACACTATTTTTATATTATAATGAACCAAATACCTACGGTATACACCAACACAAGTAACTGTCACTCCTGCATCTATGAGATCCATTCTGAAAAAAGGTCATTAAAAAAAGATAATAGGGAGTAATAAACAATGAATCTTTTTCCTTCATTTCACCCATCTAATGATTATAAAAAAGGTGATTTAAAAAGTGTGTTGAAGGAGTTATCCGATATCAAAACGGCATTAGATGAATCCTCCATACTTGCTATTACTGATCGTTTTGGAAAAATTAAATTTGTAAACGATAAATTTTGCGAGATTTCTAAGTACGCTAGAGAAGAACTGATCAACCAAGATCATCGAATCCTCAATTCAGACTACCACACAAAAGAATTCTTCCAAGAGATGTGGCAAACCATTGGAAAGGGGAAAACTTGGAGAGGAGAGATTCGCAATCGAACCAAAGAAGGACAATTTTATTGGGTACATACCACGATTGTCCCTTTCCTTGATGACCAGGGAGAACCTTACCAATATGTAGCCATACGAACAGATATCACCGAGCGTAAAAAAGTAGAAGAAAACCTTCAACGAGCTTTAGTAGATGATTTTCGACAAACTGTGAAAAACCTCCAAAATGGAGTGTTTAAGCTTAGACGAAGCGAAGATGGAAAGATCTATTATGCTTTACTAGAAGGAAAATTATTAGAGCAAATGGGGTTGCATACAAAAACGCATTTCGGGTTGACGCCCTATGAAATTTTTCCCCTAGCAATTGCGGATGTAAAATCTTACTACTACCAAAAGGCATTTGAAGGTCAAATCACAAACTACGAAGTCCATCTATATGGAAGAGATCTGCATTGTGAGCTATCCCCTATCCTACAGGACCAAAAGATTGTAGAAGTAGTTGGATCCGTTCATGATATTACGGAGCTTAAACGGACCAAAAAACAACTAAAAGAAAACGAACAAATTCGTCATTCTCTTTTTTTACAAAGTACGGATGCCGTTGTATTGTTAGATACCCATGGAATTTTAACGAAAATGAACCCAACAGCAGAGCAAATGTTCGGTTTTACTATCGAGGAATTAGAATCAACACCATTTGCTGACATCATGGATGAACCCTATAGAGAAAATACACTTCTCCATTTCGAAAAGGCTATGCGCGGAGAACCTCAAAACTACGAATCGGTCGTTATCAATCCAGTAAAAGATCGTGTTCATCTCAATATTACCTTCTCACCCCTTAACGTAGATCATGATATCGTCGGTATTTATGTTATGGGTAAAGATATCACTCAGCAAAAACAGGCAGAGGAACTGAATGCCTATTTAGCCCTTCATGATGAGTTAACCCAGCTGCCTAATCGAAGATATTTCCAAGAAAAATTAGGACAAGCCATTAGCGAAGCTGAGACATTGGGCCAAAACCTAGCTGTTCTCTATTTGGACTTGGATCGATTTAAGGTAATCAATGATACATTGGGGCATGCAGTCGGTGATCGTTTACTTCAGGAGCTTTCCACCCGCTTAAGAATGGAGATCTCATCCAAAAATTTCGTAGCTCGAATGGGCGGAGATGAATTTATGGTTTTATGCCGGAATTGGACTCATCCAGAAGAACCCATTGATTTAGCCAAGCATCTGATTCAGGTCCTAGAAGAACCTTTTGATATCGAAGAGTTCGAGCTTTATATTACAGTAAGTATCGGCATCAGTGTCTACCCTACTGATGCAGACAATACCGTTGATCTCATGAAAAATGCCGATGTGGCTCTTTACCGAGCGAAGGATCAAGGGAGAAATACGTATCAGATTTACTCCACTTCGATGAACGCTCGAAGTTACCAGTCGTTTCACTTAGAAAAAGATCTTCATAAAGCCCTGGTTCGTCATGAATATGAAGTGTATTATCAGCCAAGAGTGGAGTCAAAAACAGGAAAAATTTTAAGTGCTGAGGCTCTTATTCGATGGAATCACCCTACATTAGGGATGATCCCTCCAGGTGATTTTATCCCCTTGGCAGAGGAAACCGGCTTTATTTTATCGATCAATTCTTGGGTGAAGAAGCGAGTTTTTCAGCAATTAGTAGATTGGAGGGCTCAAGGTATACCGCTTGTCCCTATCAGCATTAATCTGAATTCAAGTAGCTTTATGCAAAAGGATTTTGCGAAGCAAATTGAGGAGTTATTAACACAGTTTCAATTAGAGGGCAAGTGGATTGAATTTGAGATTACGGAGAATTCACTGATCAAAAACGAAGACTTCGTCATCCAAACCCTGCGAAAACTTAGAGAATTAGGTGTTAAAATTTACATCGATGATTTCGGTACCGGATACTCTTCATTTTCCTATCTAAAATCCTTCAAGTTAGATGGGATTAAGATTGATCGTTCCTTTATACGGAACCTTTCTAATGAGTCCGAGAATGCCGCCATCACTTCTGCCATGATTAGTATGGCTCATCAATTAAAGATGAGCGTCGTTGCCGAAGGGGTAGAAACAGAAGAAGAATGGTTATTCTTACAGGGACAGAATTGTGAAGAAATTCAAGGATTTCTATTTAGCAAACCCATTCCAGCTAATCAATTTGAGCTACAATTAATAGGAGGAACATGTACTCCCATCATATAGAAAATGAAATTAGCCCTTATCTATCAAGATAAGGGCTAATTATTTATTTTACAGCGTTACGTAGCTTGCCAATATTCTCTACTTCCACGGTCACCACATCCCCTGACTTCATGGGACAACTACCCGATGGGGAACCTGTAGCCAAAACATCACCTGGCTCTAGAGTCATAATCTGTGAGATCCAACTGATTAGAAAAGGAATAGTAAATGTCATCTGGTTCGTATTTGCCTCTTGTACCACTTTATCGTTTAAAGTGGTAACAATACGTAAATTTGTTGGATCTATACCAGTCACGATCCACGGCCCCAAGGGTCCAAACGTGTCAAAACCTTTACCACGCGTAAACTGGGGATCCGTTTTGGTAAGATCTCTTGCCGTCACGTCATTAAATATAGTACAGCCAAACACGTAATCCAACGCGTCTTCCTCTTTTATATTTTTACCCCGTTTCCCAATAACGAGGGCCAATTCCCCCTCCATCTCCACCTGGTTGGTTAATTCCTTAGGAGGAAGATTGATTTCACCCCCATCTGGTATTAAGGAAGATGACGGTTTTAAAAATAAAAACGGTTCTTTAAGATAGGCTTGTCCACCTGTTTCCTCTGCATGTCCAGCGTATGTCCAGCCAAAATTAATTAATTTTGAAGGGATCACTGGCTCTAGGATTTTTACCTCATGGTAGTTTACTTTTACCCCATCATAGTTTAGCTCATGATTTGCAATTTCATTAAAATCACTGGACAACTGGTGTATTTCTTCACCATCGACCATTCCATAGTACACTTTTCCCTGATCATTTTGATAACGAACTATCGTTTGTGTCTTTCGTAATACTTGCATCCCTACACCCACTCCAATTAAAGATGATATAACCGTCATTCCCTGACGAGCTGCCTCTCCACATAAGAGATCCTAACGATTGGTAGCATAATAGAACTGTATATAAATCAAATATCCTTACGACAACAGTAATTACATTTTAATCTATTAGAACTTTTTTTCAACCAACAGATGGTGTTCAACTTATAATTACTCTCGTTATTATAGCAAAAATGATGCTAACTATTTCCTTCTATATATTTTTGAATAATTATTGAAAATCTCACCATTCTAGTTCGCTTGGTCATGCGAAATATTTGTTTGATCCTTGTGTTTAATGGAAGTTAAAGTCAAAATAAAGATAACGGATAAAAGGATGTAAGAATTCCTGTACCATTTCAAATTTTTTTCTGGAGTACATTGGTAGACCAATAGGGGGCAATCTCGATGGATATTCAAGACATGATATTCGGGTTCATTGGAGGACTTGGCATCTTTTTATTTGGCCTCAAATATATGGGAGATGGGCTCCAAGTTGCCGCGGGTGATCGTTTACAAAGTATATTAGATCGATTTACAACCAATCCATTTATGGGAGTTTTATCTGGACTATTTATTACCGCAATCATTCAATCAAGTTCAGGAACCACCGCACTTACAGTCACTTTGGTCAGCGCTGGGTTCATGAGTCTTCGCCAAGCTATTGGCGTGATTATGGGAGCCAATATTGGAACCACGGTCACCGCCTTTCTTATTGGAATTGATATCGGGGAATATGCTCTTCCCATTATTGCAGCAGGTACGTTTATATTGTTTTTCAGCAATAATAAAAGGAAACGGATGATCGCCATTGGACAAGTTCTATTTGGTTTCGGTGCCTTATTCTTCGGGTTGGAATTGATGAGTGAGGGAATGAGACCTCTTCGTTCACTGGAGCAATTCCAGCAGCTTACCATAACGATGAGCGACAACCCTTTTATTGGCGTGATGATCGGTTCTATTTTTACCATGATCGTTCAGAGTTCGAGTGCAACCATCGGGATTTTACAAGAGTTGTACTCACAAGGAGCTTTGGATTTGAAAGCTGCTTTACCTGTATTATTCGGCGATAATATCGGAACGACCATTACAGCTGTTTTAGCTTCGATTGGCACTTCCATTTCAGCGAGAAGAGCAGCACTTGTTCATGTATTGTTCAATATTTTCGGGACAATCGCCTTTTTGCTTATACTTGGGCTATATAGCCATCTAATTGTATATTTGCAGTCCATTCTACATTTAGCCCCCGAAATGACCCTTGCCTTTGCCCATGGACTTTTCAATTTATCTAATACCATCATTCAATTTCCGTTCATAGGTGTGCTTGCATGGGCTGTCACCAAAATGATACCTGGTAAAGATTCTCATGTAGATACAACGGTGACGCTCTTAAATCCTTTGTTTATCGAACTAGCTCCTTCCATCGCCTTAGGACAAGCAAGAGAAGAGATCAACAGAATGGGTTGTTTTGCAAAAGATGCCATTTTTGAAGCCCTTTACTATTTAAATACGAGTGAAAAAAAACATGCCATGAGTAGTTTGCAATTGGAAGAAGCGATTCATCGATTAGATACGACGATAACCAACTATTTAGTTGAAGTTTCGTCTCAATCCCTAACCGCTATCGAATCACAAGAGCACTATCGTTTGTTGGATACCATACGGGATATTAGACTTGTTGGAGATCATATAGAGAATATCATGGAGTTACTTGAAAGGCGAAAGGAGAAAAAGATTCCTCTCTCCAAAAGTGCGATGAAGGAGCTCAATGACATGTTTCATTTAACCTTAAATACCTTTCAACATGCTCTACAGGTTCACTTTACTCACAATGCAGAGTTAGCGCGAACCGTAGTAGCAAATGAAAGGAAAATTGACAAAATGGAACAGGATCTACGCAAAGGACATATCGGACGTTTGAATGCAAGAGTATGTACTGGTGATGCTGGTGTACTATTCATTGATATTGCCAGCCATCTTGAGCGTATAGGGGATCACTCAGCCAATATAGCCAAGGCGATTATAGGAGACAGTGTGAAATTGGAGTATGTCTAAAATAGAAGTTTTAAAACTACCTACACGATTCTACGAAAAAAGAGAGCGTGGTCATAGTAGAACCACCTCTCTTCATCAAATCCTATGGTACGATGGTAATCGGACACGGTGTTTCCTGTAGTACAGCAAAGCATACGCTGCCCATCACGGTTCCTAGGACCGCTCCCATTCCGCGGTAACCCATGACAATAGAATGAACTTCCGATTCTCTGGCCTCCTGGCAAATTACAGACTTGGAAATACCCACTCGCACCTTGATTTCATAAGGCACTCCTGACTCTTCCAAGATCTTTTTCGGTGCCTCTAACGCTTCCGACGCCATCAGTTCGGTATATTCCTCTACAGCCTTCTTGTTGAAAAACATTTTCACGTTTGGCGTAAAGTAGTTTGGTTGTACATTTAATAACAGGATCTTTCCATTCGTATTTCTAACTGTTTCAACGGCATAGTGTAGTGCTTTGTTCGCACCCTCCGAACCATCTGTAGGAACAAGAATAACAACTTGATTCATTCCCCAGCAACCCTCCCTATTTAATTACTTTAATGTCCGTTTTAAGAATTCCCTTGTCCGATCTTGACGCGGATTGTTGAAGATTTGTTCAGGACTTCCTTCCTCTGCGATGACACCTTTATCCATAAATACGACACGGTCCGAAACTTCCTTTGCAAATTCCATTTCATGGGTGACGATTAGCATCGTAAGACCGGTATCAGCAAGTGTCTTCATGACTTTTAGCACCTCGCCTACCATTTCCGGATCGAGGGCTGATGTGGGTTCATCAAACAACATGACATCAGGTTCCATGGATAGGGCCCTAGCAATAGCCACCCGTTGCTTTTGACCACCCGATAATTGCCTTGGTTTAGCATGAATGTATTTATCCATCCCTACTACTTTCAAGTATTTTAAGGCTACCTTCTCAGCTTCGTCCTTGGAGCGATTTAACACCTTGACTTGTCCTACCACACAATTATTCAGTACATTGTGATTATTAAACAAGTTAAATTGTTGAAACACCATCCCTAAATTTTTACGATAGGTAGGGATATCATGCTTGTCATCTAGAATATTTTCACCATAAAAAATGATCTGACCGCCACTTGGTTTTTCTAAAAGATTGATACAACGAAGAAGCGTTGATTTTCCAGATCCTGAGGAACCAATGATACTAACAACTTCTCCTTTGTTCACCGAGAAATCGATATCCCTTAACACTTCATGTGTACCAAAAGATTTATTTAAATGTTGAATCTCAATGACTTTTCCCATGCCCTCTCCCCCTTTCGTTCGTTCTCTATTTACCTGCAACTATAGGATGAACTTCACCCGGTCTTTCAACATGTAGCATGGTGTAATTGTCAGGACCGTCTAATTTCCTTTCAACATAACGTAAAATCATGCTGACCATAAATGTCATAACAAAGTAAATCATACAGGCAACAAAAAAGGATTCAAAATATCTAAAGTTATTCCCTGCAATGGACTTCGTTAAGAAATATAACTCCGAAACGGAAATGACATTCAGAACCGATGTATCCTTAATATTAATAACTAACTGGTTACCTGTTGCCGGTATAATATTTCGAATTACCTGTGGCAATACAACGTTTATCATTGTTTGAAGATGGGTCATTCCAATCGCCTGAGCAGCTTCAAACTGTCCTTTATCAACTGAAATAATCCCACCACGGACGATTTCAGCCATGTACGCGCCTGTATTAATCGATACCACAATAAGTGCCGCTGTTAATGCATTTATGTTTAGATTAAACGCCATGGCTGAACCATAATAGACAACCATAGCCTGAACAATCATTGGTGTTCCGCGGAAAAACTCAATATAAATGGTAAGAATGATATTTATCACCTTAAGAATAACCTTTTTTACCCCTCTTTCAGGAACGGGGATCGTACGTATAATGCCTGCCATTAAACCAATGAATGCACCTAGGATCGTACCAATAAGAGCAATAAAAAGCGTCATTCCTGCTCCGCGAAGGAACATGGGCCAGTTCTCTGTGATGATTCTTACGATCCAATCCAAGCTCATTTTTCTCCCCCTCTTACCTCATCATAAAACAACCGACTGCACGTAGATACAGCCGGTTTTATTTTCATTTTATTGCGCCGCAGGTTGATTTTGAATAGCGGCATCCATTATGGTCGTACGTTCTTCTTCTGAAATCCCTTTTAAAGCAGCGTTAATTTCTTCTGTTAAGGCACTGCCTTTTTGAAGTCCTACAGCAATAGCCGTATCATCCTCTGAAGTTTCAAATCCATCTTCAAATTCAACCATGGCATAGTTTTCGTTTGCTTGTGAAGCACTAACCGCTTCTGGACGCTCAGAAACGTAACCATCAATAATTCCAGATTCTAGTGCTACTCTCATAGCAGGGAAATTATCCATAGCCGTCTGCTTAGCTACCCCTTCGATTTGGTCAATGACGGAATAGTGGAAGGTATTCAATTGGGCTGTTATTTTCGCGCCATTAAAATCATGGATGGAAGAAGCCTCTTCATACGCTCCCCCTTTTTTAACTACTATTACCAAATTCGATTTGTAGTAGTTATCTGAGAAATCAATAGTTTGTTTGCGATCTTCTGTTGGTGACATCCCGGCAACAATGGCATCAATTTTACCTGAAGTTAAGGCTGGAACCAATCCGTCCCATTCGGTTTTGACAATCACTAACTTCTTCCCTAAACCATCGGCAATTTTCTTAGCAATTTCTACATCATAGCCACCGGCATATTCTGCGCTACCTTCAATTTTCACTCCACCATTGGATTCATCGTTTTGAGTCCAGTTAAATGGCGGATACCCCGCTTCTAAACCTACCTTAAATGTTTCTTCGTCTGGTGTTGTTGCTGCCTGATCATTTGAGCCACATCCTGCTAAAAACGTAACTGCTGAAAGCATTGATACTAAAAATAAAGATGTCTTTTTTCTCATTTTTTTCATTGCCCCCCATTTTTTTACTATTTTTAAAATAAAAACGGCCTGAGATTTACTCAGGCCGTAATATGCATAATTACCCAATGGCCCTCTCTTTTCCCTTAGATGAGATAGCACACCTCAATAAACCAGGGAGTTTATTGAGACAGTTCTGCAGCTATTAACTACAGACCCAGTAAGTAATACGGAGAATACTAC
>Ga0181467_100258_pt1 | contig 27552 bp, 25 predicted proteins | sample InSIn5gowninarea_2_FD_119079 | JGI IMG/M metagenome (GOLD analysis project Ga0181467, IMG submission 119079) | Clean room microbial communities from NASA Spacecraft Assembly Facility at Jet Propulsion Laboratory, Pasadena, California, USA -... ... | reverse complement strand
TGGCTTTCATTTTCTTAACCTTCTCTAGTTTTTCTACATAAGCACCATTGGTGCCGGTACCGAAAATAGCGCCCAGTAAAGTGGTCTCATTCCCGGTTGAGGTGTACGATCGTGCCATGAGTGTTCCTACTGTGTCATTGACAAGTGCGGCCACTTTAACCGGCACATTTAAGGCATCAAGTTCTTTCTGCAAAAGCTCACAGACATCCTTTCCAATTGCTTCTTTAATGTCAAATCCCTTGGTCCAACGTACCAGTCTACCCTTGTTGATGCCGACCTGATCGACAGGAAAGCTAAACGTGAAGCCTAGATCGAAGAAGGGCACCGAATTAGGGTTTCTCTGGTGTGCCACGAAATGGTCTTCGTGGTGAGTTTTCAGGAAAAGCTCGATTTGCTGTGCTAGGAAGTGGAATAGTTCGGATGCAACTTGTGTCTCCATCAATGCTCGTGGTACTGCGACCTTAGACTGCGTAAGAGAGAATGTATGGTCTCCATGGAGTGTGATTGAGCAAACTCGAAAGTTGGTGCCACCCAAATCGACCGCCAAGTATGTGCCCTGTTGCTGTCAGCTTCGTTGATGATATTTCCTCCTATCTCACTTTTTCTGTTCCATTGGGCACTGCGGTCACATATGTCGGAATTTGACTCATTTGTGTTCCTTGCTTTTCTAGCCCTTCTTCCATCTCAGCCAGGAACTCCTTGACTGCCTTGTTGACATCATCTTTCGTGAAGTCGAACTCTGCAACCACGCGCTTAGCTTCCTTTTCGAGGGCCATGTTGACGAGGGCCGGGGTGGTAGCGAGGTCAGACGAGAAGACAGATTTTGGTTTGCAGTGGGTTCCAGGTTCTAGTTGCTCGTAATATGCTTCCTGTCTATAGACACTGTCGCCGAAAGGGTCTAAGCGATTTCGCGAGGCTGGACCTTGAATAGAGAGTGAGGACGAATCTTTTCGGAATATCAATGGGACAAGAAAACCAATGCAAAGAATGAACGCTGAAACAATATAGAGCAATGGGATGCGAGAAAAGAAACTCGAGTTCGCAGGAGTATCTGGGTGGTTGGACAAAGCTTTCTTGCTCTCGTCGAGCAGCTTGTCTTGGTGCTTTGAGATAGCCAGCTTGTGTAGGTACTCTGTACCAACCGATGAGGGGTTTGTGTGGAAACAGATACCAAGTGCTAGTAAAGAGTGAGGGGCCGAAGAGCGTTGTGTGCAATGACGAATGCGCAACACGAGACAATCTGAAAGAACCGAACCTGCGCGTAAAAGAGCTTGTTCCCCAGCTTTCGTAGAGGTCTGCTACCATAAAACTGGACCTTCTGTGCGTGGAGGCTCCTTCGTGCAGATTGCGGGCGAACAAGATTCGAGCTCAGCTTGGAGAAAACTCGAGCGGTTAATTGTGAGGTGTCAGCTTATCTAAGCGACAAGTTGGTCGAGGGAGAAATGGCCGGTTTCCAAGGTTATCAATGTATTCGTTTGTACATTATTCAATGAATAAACTGCATGATATTTTAGCTTCATTGCATAGTATTAAAAATGGCTACGAGCCTCTGCCTTTATGCTAACTGATATCTGTCACAGATCCACAATCGTGAAATTGCATATTGTGTTCGCAAAGACATTCGAGGGGGACACCCGCAAGGGGTAAACAACAGACAAATCCGGAGCACCAGCTGTTATACCAAGCTCATAGCTTCGTGTGCCGGTACACCATACGATGCAGTCACTCCCTGGAGGTGTGAGCCAAGGCAGCAAGCTACCTAGCCATTACAGACGTGGTGATCATACTTATTGAGCATTTTGCTTTTCTTCACGTCAAGATACTTCAGCAGCATGCCTTGTCGAATGAACAGAATGCCATTCTGAAAGTTAGGCAGACAGTATTATTGTCCCGAGTACAGATGACTTTCATTCATGTCATTTGGCATACCGTGGGACAAGGCTATGGTCTTTGACAAGGTCGGTCTGTTGCTGAATCGAGTGGACGACATTCAGGCAAGGAACGAGTCGAAGTATTCCTCTGCCGAGCAATGGGGGCTCGTAGCTTCGTGTCGGAACAACTTTCGTGAAAAAGTGAAAGAATCAAACAACATCGGATCTGCAGATTCTCTTCTACAGGGCTTCGTTGTACTCACTATGTCCACCTCAGGGTGCTTCTCGAGCATTTCGTTCTCTGCTGATAGGCTTGTATGTTTTCGTTGTTCCTGCGTGTGCCATGAAAATTGATCGTTGTCCAAAACTTCACACAGCGCACGAGATTCCTGCCCGACTACTACTTGTATTTCCGGACGGTGAAGCATGTCTGTCATTTGACTTGAAACATGCCGTCCGTTCTGTGCAGCAAAAACTTCGGAGCTTTGGTTGTGGAAGAAAAGAAGGTCTTGAGGTTCGTGTCCTGTGTCAATTAATCGAACTGACGCAGGATTGTTGATTGAGGATTCGACATTGTGAGGTATATGCATACTCTCAAACATGTCGTCGCTCGGGATTTCGAATCTATTCGCCACTTCAACCCACGAGGAGCATGCGTGGTCAGAAAGCGGACCCTGACCTACAGGTTCTCGCGTTTTGGGGCTCTCAATGACCGCTTGTGGCCTTTCGCAGCGTTTGTGGATATTGGCGAAACCCTGCTTAGGATAACTAGCATGTTCTGATGCTCCATCTGTCTTATCAGGACTTGTTCTGCTTGTCAATCCAGTACTCCAACCCTTAGCCTGGGCGTGACCGCTTTCATCTGGTCCCAGACTAGGAATACTCGCAATGAAGCCCCCTGCATCTGCAGAAAGTTGTAGCCTGCACGGACTTTCAGACACATCTTCTGTGACATCGCACTGGACCTCGGATTCTTCTAGCGATCCTTCTAGTGTAGCTTCATACAAATCAAACAGGAGTGGTCCAGTAGGATCATCCTCTGCTTCCCATATCAAGAAATCATCCCCATCTTCCTCTCTCAAGCATTGTTCTACACGGTCATCCTCACCGACGGGCGATACATAAAGCGCTTGTACTGGTCTGTTGAAACGGTCTGAGATGATATCACTCTTGGTGGGTGCTCCATACCTCTTGCGAACTCCGGTCGGTTGCTTCACCGTGGCCAGCATGCATGACCAGAGCTTTTCTTGAAACCAACCTCTGCTGTGGGCCTGTCTGTCCGTGCATATTTCGTTCTTATCGGCAACATCCTTTGTAATCACTGATGGCCTCTTGTGGTATCCAAACAGACATTGTGCGATGATTGGTATTAGTTTTTGTTGTGAGATAAGGATTCGAGGATACTCCGGCACGAAAACTGCCGGAGCTATGTCTGCAAGTCGAGCCGCTTTGCATCTAGATATAAGGTCAGAGATTGCTGACCCGTTAGCATGAGGCCCGAAAATATGATCCATAGCTTTTATCGCGAGGTTGATAGAGTCATCGACATTACATGGCACAGCATCGGTGTTGACAACAGTGACGTTTGCTAAGAGAGTTAGCATATAGCTAAAAGGTTGGGTGAAGACCATTACACTGTCTAGCGTTGGACCATATTGATCCGCGTCGCCTACTACGAGTCGGGCTCTGGGCCTGACGAGTCGGACATGAACCAATCGTTCTTTGACTATATCTCTTTGTTGTTGGAGACGCCATTGAGTTCTCCCTCAAGGCAGTCCGTTGAATCTCAACGAGCGATAATTCCAGCTCGACACGATCGAGATACAAAATTCTGATTGACGATGGAGGCTTTACTTCGACGATATCAACAGCTGACTGACATATAATGTCTTCGACATCAACATTTGTAATCAGCTGGAAGTTTATGGTTGACCTCATGTTGTCAACCGCTGAACAAGATAGATTCTGCAATTCCAGCCGAAGAGAACACCACAGCTAGTGCTTCCGATTAGCAAATTGCACCAGCGCTTCCACCAGAACATACTGGATTCTGATTTATCCATCTTGCAATTGCGTCGATGATCCTTGACCTGTCGGATTGCCAATGATGTGGGAGCATGCAAACATGAATGTCAATCGTCACTACATTGCGTCTTGAGATGAAAACAGACTCCTAGTCCTGATACTTTTCATTTTGGTCCTTCACGTGTAAAGGACTCAGTGAGACATCATGAACGAGAATCCTGCCAGAGGATTCACATTGGATGGGCTGGCGCGAAGCCTGTATGGTGAGGTGAGGTCCAAGAGGGATGCTCGTGGCAGCCATAATGGCAGTCACAGAGCACAATGTCGATTTCCGCAGAGGAGTTACCGGTTAGAATCAGGCTATCATGCTTCATAATATGCCAGTGAAAGGAGGTGAAGTTACTGTACTCCACGAAGCAGTGCATTCAGGTTGGACAGCAAGCGAAGTCGTGCCGGAAAAACGCTTGGCCGATGCACCAACCTCAACCTTGTTTGACCAGCAACACCACAACATTGGAACTCTACGGAATACAGCTCACACTTGAAAGTAGAACTTCAAAGGCGTAAGCAGAAACCACAAGTCCGATCTCATCGCTTCGAGCATTTATCAATGGTCTGATCACACTTGCAAGGAAAAGCGGAGTCGAAGTGCAGCAGCATGATGCTACGCTATCCTATGCTATCTGTCAGGCCCGTGACTAGATATCTTCAGAGGTCTCCAGTTCGCACTTTTCAGTCGTCCTGCTTTCGACCCACAGATGGCGTGTACAAAGCGCTAACTGAAATGCGAGTGCGGAAGCCATGGATCGAAGCTTTCCGAGAGAGTAAAGAGCACAAAGGGACCGAAAATTCAGCCCAGGAATACCCCAAACCTGATACTGCTCCGAAGACAATGAGCGACAGTTACGTACGCTTGGTCCTGCCTCTTGCACAAGACCCATGGATGTTGGACAGTTATGCCAATGCTAATGGTAGGTTGAGGATCGGAGCCTTGCTCATGGACCTGGATGCAATGGCTGGCGTGGTCGCGTACAAACACACTGGAGAAGGGGTTAGCACAGTCACAGCCGCAGTCGATAGGATATCGATACAGAACCCTTTGCACGAAATATGTGATCTCGAGCTTAGTGGACAAGTCACTTTCGCTACAGGCAGAAGCAGTATGGAGATCTCATTGCAGGTTGCCAAAGTCCCTGCAGAAGGCAAACACATCAGCCCAGAAGACGTCTTCATGACTTGTGCCTTCACCATGGTTTCACTAGATCCTGTGACCAAGAAACCTATTAATATTGCACCGTTGAAGCTGGAGACTCAAGCTGACAGGGCCTTGTTTGCACAAGGTGAAGCGAATTACAGGAGCAAGAAAGCACAGAAGTCAAGTCATATCCTCTCCAAGCCACCAGATGCCGAAGAGTCAGCTGAGATCCATAAAATGTGGACAGACAGTCTAGCATATGCCGATAGAAGGAATCCAGTGGAACAACCAAGTAACACGATCTCAATGGCTTCATCCACCATCTTCTCGACCTCCATAAGCCAGCCTCAATACCGTAATCGGCATTCATTTATGATCTTTGGGGGTTACCTGCTCAAGCAGACCTACGAGCTTGCCTTTACATGCGCATCAGCTTTCTCACATACACGTGTCCAATTCGTGAACCTTGATCCCAGCACTTTCGAAGAGTCGGTGCCAGTAGGATCTGTGCTCTACGTCTCAGCGCAGGTTACATACACGGCCAAAGATGAGAGGAATGGTGGAACAAAAATGCAAGTCATGGTGAATGCTCACGTTCGTAATGTCGAGCATGCGGAGCGAAAGAACACTGGCACGTTTTTCTACACCTTCCATACTGATGCAGATGTATCGGTTCTGCCACAAACGTACTCGGAGTTCATGAAGTGGGTTGCGGGTCAACGTCGAGCGAAGAGGATGGATGAAAGTCTATCGCCTGATGGCCATGGTCAGCACGTGCTTGGTGGGCCTCCTCAGTCGAACGCTACGGAGTAGATCACGATGCACAGACACAAGATTTATTAAAGTATACCTAGATATCGTCTCAACAAAGCAAGTACGAACATGTTTGAAGAAAACACGCACGTTGATTCGGATCTATGCCAACTAATGGTCTGTACGAATACTGCCTCCACGCTCCCATGTTTCTTTGCTCGCCACGTCCAATGCTGTCGATGGCGCACTGGAATGCCATGAGTGGTACTTCTGGCACAGCATGGATTGGCGAAACAACACAACGAGACCAAACAAGGATTGGTGTGTCGTCGTCCACTGGCTGGTCTGAAATTTATGCTCAAATTATGTGTATATGTCCGAAGACATTAAGCTGTCAGATCTGGGAGCCGCCAAAACCGAACTGCTCTTCATACCATTGAACGTTCCTTCCATATTCCCAAACATGTCTGCCGACCGATGTTCTCAACGACTTCGTTAGACTGGCAGGTCCACAGACCATCACTGTAACCGGATCATAATCTCGTTTTAATCTTTGTGGATCCCACTCCGCCAACGAACTTGATTCGGCTTTCGACATGAAAAACCTGTCTACAATCTCCTCAAGATTTGGTCGGCCTATGTTTATTGTGGATCCATTTCCAGCGTTATTCGTGAGATCCTCTTGCTCGGATGGGGTTGCTCTTGTGACGCTGATCTCTAAACTTGGCATGAGCCTACGGTCTTTCAAGAAGTCCTGTGCCCATGCTAGGTGCTGCAAATTTTTGACCACCCATAACAGTTTGAGATCAGCAGCACTACCTCTTGCATCTACTAGTGCTTTGAAGATGGGCAGACCATATGTTGCACCAACACCTGCCACAACTAGCAGAACCTTTTGCCGCTGGCTGTCCTTGCCAGTCAGCAGTTGAGGCATGTATTTCTGAGCTTCACCATATGGGCCTTCCAGACACAAGTCAAGCTGCTTTCCTTGTTCTGCCGCTTGAGCAAATGTGCTGGTCATTGGACCACCAGAGTTCTTAGCAACAAGCTCGATTCGAGATGTACCATTTCCCAGAGCTCGAGCGCTAAGCACTGTGAAGGGTGTACGAGGACCAAATCCACCACGATTGAGGTAAATATGCACCCCAGGAAGATATGGGTGGAGATGCTTGCCGGATGTGTCCATGGTGACCTGAATAAGATCTTTGCCTGTGTTTTTGCAAAAGACTTTAACGGGTTGAGATGCGCCATTGCGAAGGATGCCACTGAGGACCCAGAAGCAGCCAGCTTGCGCAACATAGATCCTGGTGTAAGGAACATGGAACCACAGTACGACTAGGAGCAAGGCGCTGAGAACGACGTGGCTTCGATAAAAGACTTTGTGATAGACCTTGGCCCGAATGGGTGGTATAGCAAGGATGCCTAGGAAGTTGATGGTCCAGAATGCTATCAAACCTAACCTCACATCTGTGTCCTTGATCCGCTTTGACAGCAAATTCATCAGGACAAAAAATCTAAGGTATAGTATTGCGTGAACAGCGAGCAGCGCATGGATGACACGGCCGAACAGTCGATGGTAAGCATTGAGACGCTCATGCGTTAGTCCGGTAGCCAGTGTGATGGGAGAGCTTGGCGACTTGATGGAGAGGAGGTAGTGGATTGGCAACTGGGATACTGCAACATGGCCGAAAGCTTTTGTGACATGCATGTAGTCATCCCCCGTCTGATAGACGATTCGAAAAAGCAGAAATGCGGTGTATAGTGAGATGAGAAGATAGACCTGGAAAGGGCCAAACTCGGCGATGTATGTTGTGCCTAAGATCCATGAAGTGCGACGCGACACAAGCTTAATGCCGGAAGGAGGTTTTTTGTCCTTGCTAGTATTGCCCTTCGAGATGTACTTGCGACCGAGGTAGATCGAGGCAAGGATGAGAATGGGAGCAAGATACGCCTGAAAGCCTGCTTGATCAAGAAGACGCCTACGAGCTTCGCTTTGCCCTGGCAGCAAGCTCACAAATTCATATCGGAACATCTGTGCACTTCAACGAGTCGAGACAATCGCTTCGCATAAAATGAAGCTTGTTCTTGTTCCTCTAAGATTGTGAAGACATCGCCTTATACTGAATGTTGTTACTAAGCTGGCATTGCTGACATATCTGAAATTCAGGCATTTGAGGCATCATTGGCAGAAGTCCGAGTCTTCAACTTACATAAGCTGGCGTTATCATCTCCTTATCTTCTTACAGTACTTTTCTGGATATACTCGTAGCGTCATCGCTCAAAATTCTATGCCCCACGGTCGCGTCTTTTTTGGAGAGGGAATGTTTTGTTAGTCACGCCATACTCGAATACATTTTATTGTACAGAAATTGTTGATTTTGTTAACACACCTCTCCTTGAGTTCTGATTGCGATTCCCCTGCACTTAACACGGACAAAATGCCTGTCTCAGCTTTGACCGAGAACCTCAAGGGCAACGGTGCTACTCAAGATATTCCTATACCTTCGTCGACTCGCGAAGTTTCCCGCAGCGCAACCCACCAACAATCCTCCTTTTCATACTCTGCCTCACCTGAGACAGCGAGACACAGACTTTCCTTCAATGAGAGTGCTTCGCCCTTTGTCACGCGGAAGCTGACAGGTGCCCCGCCCAAGAAACTGCAACCTTTCCGAGAACAAGACATTAAAATCCTGCTGCTGGAGAATGTGAACAAAACAGGTCAAGATATCCTACGGGAACAAGGATATCAGGTGGAAGCACTAAAGAGCTCTCTACCAGAAGACCAGTTGATAGAAAAGATTAAGGACGTCCACGTCCTGGGCATTCGCAGCAAAACCAAGCTCAACGCGCGAGTCCTTGCGGCAGCCAAAAATCTGATAGTGGTTGGCTGCTTCTGTATCGGCACTAACCAAGTCGACCTCAAATATGCTGCCGAACATGGTATCTGTGTTTTCAACTCCCCTTTTTCAAACTCTCGCTCCGTCGCCGAACTAATCCTTGCTGAGGTTATCTGTCTGGCACGGCAAATTACAGACCGCAGCAACGAAATGCACCAGGGCACATGGAACAAAGTTTCTGCCAGATGTTGGGAGGTCCGAGGAAAAACACTCGGTATAATCGGCTACGGCCACATTGGCTCACAACTCAGCGTACTCGCTGAAGCCATGGGCATGAGAGTGATATACTACGACGTAGTGAATCTCATGTCCATGGGCACAGCACACCAAGTCTCTTCCTTAGAAGACCTCCTGAAAGGCGCAGACTTCGTCACCTGCCACGTCCCAGAACTGCCAGAAACGACAAACATGATTGGCCCCAAACAATTCGAACAAATGAAACAGGGCAGCTACCTGATCAACGCATCCCGCGGCTCAGTCGTCGACATCCCCGCTCTAGTCGACGCTTCAAAGTCCGGCAAAATCGCCGGCGCAGCGCTAGACGTGTACCCAGCCGAACCAGCCGGTAACGGCGACTACTTCACCAACGACCTCAACTCCTGGGCCGAAGACCTCCGACGCCTCAAGAACATAATCCTAACGCCGCATATCGGCGGCAGCACAGAAGAAGCCCAGTCCGCCATCGGCATCGAAGTCGCCGAGTCGCTCGTCCGGTACGTCAACGAGGGTGTCACGCTCGGCGCGGTCAATATGCCTGAGGTAGCGCTCCGAAGCTTGACCATGGATGAGCCGGATCATGCTCGTGTGATTTTCATCCATCAGAATGTGCCTGGTGTGCTGGGACGTGTGAACAAGGTGCTTAGTGATCACAATGTTGATAAACAGATGTCTGATTCGAGAGGGGATATGGCGTACATGATGGCTGATATCAGTAGTGTGAAGCAGGCGGAGATCGACACTTTGTATCGGGATCTCGAGGGCTTGAAGGAGAGGATTGTTACCAGAATCCTCTATTAGATGGTCCTTCTGGTCTGTATTTAGATATTGGACGGCGCATGCGGAGCAAAGATAGAGGTATGCAAGGACTCAACGTCCTCGACGGGAATGGCTGACAGGAAAAGTTTGGACATAGTACATATGTAGCATTGCTCAACGACTCTAACGGAGAATATATCACGCAGATCTCGTACTTCCTTGCATTTACCACGAGCAACATGATATACCGCTCCATCTTCCAACGGTTTGAAGCCAGGCATCACACCATCAGCTTAAAACTCAGCACCGCCATATGTCCATTCACATTCAAACACACGCCATAATCCATCGCCGCCAACGCCATGCTCGAACGCTTCAAACCACACCAACCCTATTGTCCCCCTCATATCGTCGACCTCTCCTCCTTCGCCTCCCTCTCATTAAAAACCCTAGGCAACATCCACTTCGTATTCTCATACACCAAGAAAGTAACACACGTACTCGGAACGACTCGAGCCAAATTAGGACCCAGCCCCTTATAAAAGCCGCGTATGCCTTCATTAAGCCACAGATCTTTCGTCAGCGCGACAATACCAGGGCCTTTGCTGATTACCTTGGCGCTGGGATCGTATCTCTGTAATCGCGAGCGGATGACTTGGGTGGGATATGTGGATGTGCCGGCGAAGACTTTTGATAGTGCGGAGGCGATGATCGTGTCTGTGTTGGAGAGGTTTTGGTTTTGATCACCGTTGTTTTTCCGTGCCCGCTGCCAGATTTTGATGTTTTCGTAGGCGAAGAAGTAGAGGACGCCGTGGGTTACGCCGAAGAGCGCGGGGACTAGGCCGTGGCAGTAGCCTCTAAACCCTTCTGTTTTCCAGATGCGTGTCATGCCGGAGAGCATGCTTGGGTATGCGCCTTGGACGCTGACTGAGGTAGAGATCATGCGTGTTTTGACGACCCATATTGGGTTTGTGAGGATGGAAGATAGGATGCCTGCGCCGGCGCTGGCGGCGATGTAGTCTGCGCTCGTGAGGCGTTGGTCTGGCGTGTAGCCTCGGGTGTAGCGGACGAGGTCTTGGCCTTGTTTGTACCAGAGGAAGTAGAGAGCCCAGCTTATGGAGTTGCCTACTAGATTTGGGGACAGGCCGCGGTATAGAGCTGTTATTCTTGTGGGGCCTTCGTTTCGTAGGATGTCGCGAAGGACTGACTGGGTGGAATTGCGGAGCGGGTGGGTGGAGGTGTCGAGTTGCATGCGAGTTTTGATGATGTCTAGAGGATGGACGATGATTGTTGATGCGAGGCCGGCTGATAGACCGGCTACTGTCTCGACAGTTCCTGGACTGATACGTTGATGTGAGGAAGAGGCCATCTTGAACTTGGCGAGGAGCAATGCTAGGGAACGCTGTAGCGAGAATATGTCGAGGTTCCTAGGTCGAAGATCATGTCTGCATGAGAATCAACTCAGATTGAAGGCATTAGTGTTGTAGGGTTTGTTCAGGTCGAGAAGTTGTCTTTTCGTGTGAAGAAGCCGCTCATTGCAGTGGTGTTATGTGGATGTGAATCAACTCATCGGCGCTTTGCGGTTTCGCAATCGTGGAATGATGTGCGGAGCTCAGGCCTGTCCGCCCGCGGCAAATCCATGTACAGAACAGAACTGTATGTGCAAAGTAAGCAAAAACAGTAGCTGGCCTGAGGTTGAGATGGAGTTCACCTTGTAGGCAAACTTTTTAGCTTTGCCGACCATGAGCTGAGATCCCAATGAGAGGAACAATGCTATGCTCCGTGACCCATAATGTGGGTTCTTTCAGGTTCTGAGCTTCCACTCGAGCCCTCGAAGGACCCTGAAATTGAACCTTCTCCGGCACGCAGTCGGATGCGAACCTTCCAGTGGCGTTACTTGGACGTGGGAACATTTCTAGACCCCTGTTTGGTTGCCCGCAGTTTTTCCTTCAAACTGATTGATAAGAGCTGTATACTTGTACCTCCTACCTGGGCTCGACTACTGTCTTGCAAAATTGCTACTTCCCTCCTGTGCACTTAATCATGGATATCATTCAGGAAGCCTGCGACAGCCTTTTCTTCGACAAATTCTGGGCTACTGTCCTACCCGCACCGAGGGCTTTCAACAGCAGCCATGCAACGGCTACGTTTTCGAGTATGCGAGAAGGTGCTACTTTGATCCCTCAGCAGAAATGGATATGGGAGCCAGCTACGAAGTACTTTTCATTTCCACCTTCAGAGTACGCTTGGGCAAGTGCTTGGTCAAGAGATTATACCCCACGGCAGTTTATTGAATTGTTCTTGATTGTTTGGTATGGATGTTGAAATATTATGTCAAATAGAGCATAAGCTGACGGCTCAGGTTGTTCGGCATAATCGCTTACTTCTCTTGCGCAACTCTATCGTACCTTTTCGTGTTCGACAAGACCACTTTCCAGCACCCGAAATATCTTAAGAATCAACTATGGATGGAAATCAAGCAAGCACAATCAGCGATGCCTGGAATGGCCCTCCTTACAGCCTGCTTCTTTGTGTTGGAGGTAAAGGGCTATGCTAAATTTTACGACCGACTTGACGATGCACCGTTCCCAGCCTACAACTATCTGCAATTTCCTCTCTTCATTCTCTTCACCGACTTCTTCATCTACTGGATCCACAGAGGATTACACCATCCACTGGTTTACAAAACATTACATAAGCCACACCACAAATGGATCATGCCAACGCCATACGCCAGTCACGCTTTCCACCCACTCGACGGTTTCGCTCAATCCGTACCGTACCATGTTTTCCCATTCTTGTTTCCACTGCAGAAGTTCGCCTACATTGCGCTTTTCGCCTTCATCAATGTCTGGACTGTCTTCATTCACGACGGAGAATACATCGCAAACTCACCTTTGATTAATGGTGCAGCGTGCCACACGATGCACCACCTCTACTTCAATGTAAGAACACTATGCGAAAACACAATCCTCCAGCTATCGTTTGCTAACTCTTGCAGTATAACTATGGTCAATTCACGACCTTGTGGGACAGACTCGGCGGAAGCTATCGACAACCAAATGAGGAACTGTTCAAACGAGAGACGAAGATGTGTGCGGATGAATGGAATCGACAGGCAAAAGAGATGGAAAAGATACAGACCCAGGTCGAAGGTAAAGACGACAGACAGTACGGAGCATCTACCGAGGCAAAGAAAGTACAGTAATGGTACGACAGAGGAGATTAGACGGCGTTTTAGAAAATTTGTTTCTTGTCAATACTCTATACCATCCAAAACATACGAAAATTACAGCTGAGCTTTGACATCGCGCCAACCCCAGCCAGAAACTGGACTGGCTTCCGAAGCTGTTTGCTGGATTACTCTATTCCATTTCGCATCTGTCACGATCGATATGTGGCCAGGAAAAGGTGTAATGCGGCGCCAGCTAAGATCTCGTCCGCTCTGATGTGAGCAGTTGGACCGATTCATCTGGAACAACTCCACCGTGACGGTTGCGGAGAAGTGTTGTCACGTTTGGTATATCTGGCACGAGGAAGCGAATATGTGCATGGCATGGCTGAGTAGCCACATCCCGTTGTATAGTAGGGATGAAGTAAGATATATGGGTACCATCATATTGCTCTGTCACGTAAAGCTCTGCCAGTTAAAAATGTATGGATGAAGACATACATAATGCTGCATAAACCCGATATATAGTTCATACCAAAAAGGGGCATAAATTCTTGTAGAGCAGAAGGCAACCTTACATTTTTCGCCAAGGCGACATTAAATACTTCAACTGTACCACCATCATCGACTACTCCATAAACGTATAATCTATTGTATAGTACTTGACTGCCTCCAGCACAACGGCTTCCCCAGCCATATCAAGAATACACAACAATCTCATTCTCGCCATCATCATACAGCATCTCCGCCCTATCCCAAAACCAAATCAAACCATCAAAGATGGGCGACGCAAAACCAGCACAAATCAACATCACAGTCGAATTCACGTAAGCCCATTCACCAATACAAACCCTTTCTAACCCTGTCCCACAACCACCAAGAAAACAGATACACACCCACACAAGAACACAAAGTATTCATCCATACCCCAAAAGAACAACAAGCTAATCTGACGACCAATGTGAATAGAGGCGGTCTAGAAATGCTCTTCAACAACACCCAATCCCACGCCCTCAGCATCCCAGCCACAGATGAGCAGGGTTCGCCTACGAAAGTCAAGGACCTGATTCCATGGCTGTGCGACAATGTTATGAAGGATTCGAGGCGGGAGTTGTTTGTGCTGTCGGGGGAGGGGGGAATGTGAGTTTACCCCTGTCCATATCCCTTCACAGCCCGTCACTTCTGTTGAGGGTGAGGGTGAGCATCTTTTTTCTCTTGGGGCTAACGGAGTGGCAAGACGGCCCGGGATATTAGTTCTTATTAACGATGCGGATTGGGAACTTGAGGGGGAAGATGGCTACGAGATTAGGGAGGGGGATAATATTCTTTTTGTTTCGACGTTGCATGGTGGTTGATGGAAGTCTCGTTTGTTGGTGTGTATTGATGCCTATGTCTATGCTATGCCTATGCTAATAGCGTGCGGATGGGAAAGCATAATGGCCATGCGAAGAATGAACTCTTCTAGCTACGGCCACTGATATGCGTCACGATATTTACATTGATTCTCTGGAGCACAACGCAACGACACCGTCTATACAACATCATGGATTCGAATACTTATGTCGTTCTCAGCCTGCTCCGCTGGTGTTTTCGCTCCTACGGGTGTTCTTCCACCATCTGATGGCTCGGGCGTGCCTGGTTTCGTTCTCGGACTCAACGTTCCGGCGCCTAGTCCTGGCACTGGTGTCGTGAAACCAGATGGTGGTGCCGCGGCTTTTGGACCCTCTGGAGATGCTGGGACGATCTCACGGGGTAGGTCAGGGATTTTGATGCGTTTTGCTTCGTTATTGTAGGAGGCAGGGATGATCTGAGCAACATTAGCCGGGGTCCAATGATGAGAGGAACAAGGAAAGGGAAACGACGAGCAAAGAGGGAAGCAGAGGAGGTGACCTACTTCAATGATCTCGTCGCGAGGGAAAGACAAAAAGGGAATGTCAGCGGCATCGCAAGCCATGAGGTAGCCGTAGAGGACACGAAGGACAGACTCGTGTGCAATGATTAGAAGATCGTTTTGTTCACGTTCTAGTTCGAGGATTATAGGTTCGAGACGGACAGCAACATCGTGGTAGGACTGCATCAATCGTTAACCCTGACAGAAAAGTGGATATTAGTGAGATTACCTCTGCTCTGGGAAAGCGGTGGTGATACGGATCACGCTCGTTCTTTTCAACTTCTTCCGGGTATTCTGCTCGTATTCGTCGTTCTGATTTCTTCTCGCATACACCAGGGTTTAGTGCACTCATTTGAGATCGTTGTCTGACATTGAATCCACTCGACACGAAGTATTGAGATGTTTCAACTGTTCGTCTTCTCGTCGATGTCCAAACTATTAATGGCTTCAGCTGCGCGGATGGGCCAATGTTCTCCTCTAAAGTTTTCAGTTCCTCCTCTCTATGCTTCAATAACGCATCGGTCATCTTCTTTGAATAATCGATTCCTTGAGACGACAAGGATGCGTCTGCTTTGAATGACTCCTCTTCAAGCGTGACACCTGCTCGCGCAAAGTATGTATGTCGGGACTTGATATGCAGATTCAGCAGGTAGAACAGAATTCGATGTGTCAAGTAGCCGAAGCTACGATTGTTGATAATAAGTCGTTCTCCAGCGTTGATCATCTTGATCCAATCCAGATCTGTCTCCTCCATAGTCTCGAAATGAGGAATTTTGGCATTCACCCTGTTAAGATAATGTTTGACAGCTTCATCTTCGTTCCACCCGTGGTAGTCCGGAGAGGAGATTTTGACACTACGTACGTTCTCCTCGATGATGCGCTGGTCATCGCAACTCGATTCAATGAACAAGCACTTCATACCATGCTTGGCAAACTCCTTGTCCAGTGACTTGCGGCCTGCTGATAGCGGGTTGACGGCATCATAGATAGCAACCTGACCATTCTGGTGGTTGAGGAAGTCGTAAATGTCTTCTCGACACTTCTTAAGAATCTTTTGGCGGAGTAGAACTGAACTCGCGGAAGCGTTGACAAAGAAGTAGTCATCTGGCACATCCTTGCCATGGCCGACGATGGTCCGGCGGTAGTCTCCGAGGTGAAAGATTCGTGTCTTTACACCCAGCCAGCGAAGGTAGCGTGCTATTGCGACTGATATGTGAGTCTTTCCTCGTGCTGGTAAGCCCACCGTGCATATGACTATACGACCGGCGTGAAAGAGGCGGCCGGACTCTGTGCTATAGAGCTGAGCCGGTGCCAGGTGAGCTTTCTCTGGGAGGTCATGAATGGCATCAATGAATGTGTTCGACTTCCTGCGGTATCTAGGGGAAGCCAAGGCGGCTTCCGCAGTCAGTAAAGTGTCCATCGAGTAGTCCTTAATGGCTGCGTCACTCTTAGGATTGATGACCTTGACCAGTGTCGTGTGAGTTCCTACTGTGTTCAGAACGAAACGCTCCAAATTATCCAGTCCAGACAGTATTGGTCAAGTGTGGAGAAACACTGCTGCTTCAATTGAAACACGAGAACAGCCAGAAAATAGACAATTGCTCTCCGATTCTCGAGGAGTGCAACTGTACGTTATATGCGGTTAGCTTCTCTGCACTGACATAGCGATAGGGGACGTATCACTGTCGATGAAGGTAAAGAACGACAGATTACCATAAGGATAGGTAAGTTAAGGTAGTCCCGGCACAAGACTCCCGAGCCTTTTGTCCATGACATGAGCATCGCATCGACTCTGTTATCTCGTGCGGCGAGGATTAATTCGTGTTCCGAGGTGTAATTCACGTGACCGTGTATGTCGATCATCGCCTGCGACCTGATGAGGATAATGTGGAATTTTGGCACATCGAGCTTGATATCGTTCAACTGTATCGCCAACTTCCTTCACCACTTATCTCTTTCTTGTTCATCTCTATTGTCCTTTCATTGCAATCTGAGACTGCTATTAGCGCATGGTGTTGCTTCGAATCTCAACATAATATTGATCGCACGACCTCGCATATCTCCTGAACATGGCTACTGTCACAGTAGATGAACCGGCTTCATCGCCATTGTCTTTTCTAACAGACAATGCGATATCTACCGTCATCAATGACACCTACAACACTTTATCGCAGCGACGGAAATTACTTGGCCTCTCGAACCCTGGCAAGGTGGAAGACATTTCCTCGGAAGTGCAAAGAGAAGTGCTTTTGACGAACTACATGTTCTCTGGGCTACGATGCGATCTCCAAAAGCTTTTCAGTCTTTCACCAGTATTTCGTATGCAGCATGGCTTTGCAATGGGATCTAACGTCCTACCGCCGTGGCAGCTGCTTGCTATGTATGGGAACTCAAGAGTAAGAAATGTCTTGACCTGTGCTCGGTAGCTGCTAACAAAGTATCTTATAGATGCTGCTTCAAGGTACATTCTCGAGCGACCAATCGGTCTCCGCAATGGGCAATATGAGGTGGACACCAAAATGGGTCACGAAAACACAGACACAGATCGATCCTCGCTCGCAGAATATGCTTCAGATAGAGAATGAATACAACGGAGATGACTTCAACGCCTCTTTGAAGGCGATTAACCCTTCCATTTTAGATGGAGGTATCACTGGAATCATGATCGCCGACTACATGCAATCCATCACTCCCAGGCTCTCGGTTGGGTTGGAGGGTGTTTGGCAAAGACAATCGCTAGGACAGAAGCCGGAAACGGCTCTCTCCTATGCAGCACGATACAAGAGCACCGACTGGATTGCCAGCGCACAGCTGCATGCAACTGGCACACTGGGAGCTTCATACTGGAGACGACTGTCGGAAAAGGTGGAAGCTGGTGTCGACTGCCAGCTACAATTTGCGCCAGGCCCAGGAGGCGCAGGTATGTTTGGAAACATGCGAAAAGAGGGACAGACAACTGTCGGTGTTAAGTACAACTTTGCCACGTCCGTCTACCGGGCTCAAATCGACAGTACTGGCAAGGTCGGATGTGTTCTGGAAAAGCGTGTCGCACCAGCTATCTCATTCAACTTTGCTGCTGAGATCGACCAGTACAAGGTGAGTCAGTCCGAGACTTTATGTGGTTTCATTCATGCTGATACACTTACTAGAACACGCACAAACTCGGTCTTGGTGTCTCGCTTGAAGGTGCTCCAGAAGAACTCGAACAGCAGATGATGCAAGACCAAGGGCCTCCACCAAACTAAAGGAGAACCATCCCCTAATCCCTTCATTGACTTCGTCATACTGCCGAGGTATCCGCGTTCCTCTTCAGGTGTTTCACTAATGTTTTACCACACCCCTCTTCGCTCTGAGCGCCATGGCCGACAACATCGACTCAAAAGGCAGTGTCTCAATTCATGCAGCTAAGCGAGATATAATGGATGACCAAGAAAGGCAGACACGTTGCATACTGGTTTTGGAAAGGATTTTCTATGCACGAAGCTTCACTGTACATGGTATGAAAACGAAATCGATGTGGGCCATCTGCATAAACATGCCAACAACGTTCTTATGAATGCTATAGATAATCATGTTGGTAGGCAGGTGTTAATCGATTGATGTATCAATAGAATGTGTGAAGTCACAAAGAGGCAGAGCGAGCATGAGCATGCTCACACGAAAATGAAACACATATATCTCGCTTCAAGATCAGAGTCTTCATCGCTCCAAATTTTTCTGTCGCTACTGCAATGCATGCTTCCAGCATTGTCGTTGCAGTCCTTTCAGCTTCCAGCATTGCCTTACCATTGGTTTTTTGGTCGAAGCTCTGGGGCCATGCAGATCGCATCTGAGCTTGACTTTTCCTGCGTCAAATCTACCAGAGCCGTTTGAGGTGTTGTTGTCAAGTCGACTGCGGAGGGACAAGGCAGTGATGAATCATGTCAGACTTTTGGTCATTTGGCGATGTGTGAAACGCATGAGTAGTTGTACAGTTGGACTTGAAAACTGACAGCTAAATTGAAATGCCCTGCTGTACTAGAGAGCAGTGGACGTCTTGCTATTGCTGATGTTTTCTGTTTGGTCCTGTGAGTGCTGCTCATGTGCAGTGATCTCGTCCACACAGGCTCTGAGGTCGTTATTACAGCTCAATGGCTTTATACAACCATTCGACTGGGACTGTACTGTATATAGGTACCTAGGCAGTCATTCAAGTTGCAGTGAGCCACTTACAAGCATTAATATTGGTGGAGATTGATTTCCGGATTCATTGAGTGCTTGGCAGCTGCCAGTTGCTGTCACGCTCCCATGAGTACCTAGGTGCCTTCCGTTACATGGTCCGTTATGCTGATCGTCAATTCGGGACATCTTATAAGGTAAGGCAGCTCAGTAGGACTTCTCATATGCAGCACGCTTTGTAAAGAATCTTCCTCAGACATATCAAGTACATGTACTAAATAGACTGGTATGGCGCTGTACTCACTGAAGGAGCATAAAACACCACGTGAGACGACTGACTTATGCAGCCTGTTCATATGGCCAAGCCTCATGAGACTCCAGCGAATGAGTAACGTCCCCTTGGGTAGTCGTGGATTGTGCATATTGTATCGCAGATCTTCGAATGAGAAGCCAGGTTTTCAGATCTCATGCGAGCTTCATCATATCTTTGCAAGAATGGGGCGAACGACTTCCATCGCTGGACACCCTCGCTAGTTCGTGAGACCTTTCACGGCAATCAGAAAACTGCAACCGGCCCGCAGTTTGTCAAGATTCAACGTGCTTGCCCTGGTCGGCTCGGTGGCTTTTCTCACCTACCAAATTAGGGCTCAGTAACAGTTTCTCGCAAAAGCTTTCCGCCAAACAGCGGGAAGTATGACCGCTATACTTACAGCTAAAGCCACGGGAATAGGGCTGCCCCTGGCCAACGACAATAGCGGAAGTCGGCTGGACGCCCGTCAGCTCGTGAACATCGAACACTGGTGGCATGAAACCAAACCAGGCCCTGTCTGACGACTCCATTGCCATGCACAGCATTCAATTTAGAGTTGGGCTAGCAATTTCCTGTTGGTCAGGTGAACAATGCCACTAGAAGCAGAAATAGCACGAGCAGCTCATTCCCGAAACACTCTTTTTTCAATGTGGGCACTTTTATTATCGTTAATGAGCGTCGTGTGCCTGATAACGGTGACCAAGATGTCAAGCTCATGATGCCTGTTGGAATTATACTCGTGAGGATGTCAATATTTATAGTAAAGGCCACGCAAGAGTGGTTTGTGACTAGTCGAAACATAGCAGTCGAGGGCTGGCCCTGGCGCTCTAAGCTAGCTTATGCCGGATGCTTAACGTGTGGATTTGCTTGGTACGAACATGCGAGCATGTGCTTATGACGTTCCAACACGTTGCTGCCCTCGTCCCATCACTATTTTCAAGAATCATCAGCTACTGCCAACTTCAAGAGCAACGAAGTTTAGAGGTGCCATGTTGAGTACCTACGAGTGGCATAAAGGAGGTAATTCTACAGATTGCAGCATCTGCTTATGTCGAAACCATGCATCAACAGGTACCAATAATTGGTGCAGCCAAGACAAACTGGGACCGCAAATGGCAACCGAGCACTGGCATGATGAGCATTGATCTGGCATATTCGAATACTGCACGAGATTGTTAGATTATGGCAGTCATGATTCGTCTGACATTGAAGTGGAACTTCTTGCTTGTCAGATGATGTCGGACCCCTGGGCCTCGTGCAAAATACATATCCATGGCTTGTGAGGAGATGCTGTTTGTGGGTTACCTCTGGACATACAGTACCAAGTAAACGTGAGTTCATGCACCCAGCCTGCATGCAGAGAGCCATGTCAGGCGTTAGCAACCTCACTGGGTCATGAAGATCGATCCATTCAGTTCAGATGTCAGCAGCGACAATATTGCTAACTCAACTAGCCTGAGGTTTTGACCAATTTTACAAGCAGGTTGGCATAATGGTCAGCAGCAGATTGTTGCATGACACAGGATTCGCGTGCGAGTGAGGGCATGCATCGGTCTACTGGCGTCGTGGATCCTTCACTCTAGTATTGCCCGGAGCATCCCTTCCCCACAGGTGAAGTAATGCGAGCAGGAGTGCTGGTTTGGTAAACGTTTCATGCTTGCCGGTTGGAAAGATGGCTCGACACATTGTAGTCTGAGTATAAATGATTAGAGGCATTGTACTTCGTGTCCATTAAGGCGCATGCTCTTGCCTGACAGCGGACCGCATTATATTCCAAGTACAGCCTGTTACACATCCATGGTAGCCACCAAAATGAGAGCAATCGGTGGATACTCGAGGCTACGGAGGCGTTGTCACTGGCTGATGGCGTTGGCGCTTGACGCTGCTGTGCCCGGGCGCTCATACCCACGATTGAGCACTAGACACCGCACAGCAGCACACACCAAATCTCCTGCCTCCGTTCTCTTCTGCCCAAATGCTCAATAATCCTGATCATTCTTAAACTCGATTCTGACCTCGTAAACATTATTCATCCGTCGCTGCCGACCCTAACTGCACCCTGCATCACACTGAACCTCTCTCCTGCCCATCAATCCTTCAAATAACAGTACGCGCACTGCATCACGCCCCTCCTTTGCCGCTGATATTCAACACCTGACCAAACGAGGGCGGGGAAAATTAGCGCTTCATCGTCCGCATAACCTCTGCGCTCTACCTCATCTCTCTCCAGACTACACCTTCAACGGCGTTTCGTATAATACGGCGTGGAATCTATGCAAGTGTTTTGATATTTCGCCAATCAACCGCACATCTCGTTCCTTTCAACCCACCTCGACGACCTGGCTTCAGCCCTCCCTCCAGTCCAACTGCATCTTGGCTCTGTAACTTCTGTTACAGCAAGGTGACACTGCAGACCTTTTGAAGAGTGAGCGATGAGTCAAAACCGCTCCGGTGGACAGTTTTCAGGCTTACGAATGGGTGGTAAGCTGCATTCCAGCACCTGCACAGCCCCTGACGCTGCGCGTCCAGAGCACGTGCGCTAACATGTTAACAGAAGTCGTACGTGAGAAGGTCCAAGATGGCCTTACGGGCGAACAGCGAGAAATTCAGTACACTCAATGCAAGATAGTCGGAAACGGTTCCTTCGGAGTTGTGTTTCAGACGAAGCTTTCGCCTAGCGGCGAGGATGCTGCCATCAAGAGAGTACTTCAAGACAAGCGCTTCAAGGTTAGCACAAGGAGCATATGGAGAATGAGCGGTTTGCTGATGGTTACAGAATCGAGAGCTGCAGATTATGCGTATCGTACGACATCCAAACATTGTGGAGCTGAAGGCATTCTACTACTCGAACGGGGACAGGGTACGTCTATCGGTGTTGTTGACAGAATCAAGAGCTGATGAAGTTGAAGAAAGATGAAGTTTACCTCAACCTCGTCCTCGAATTTGTGCCGGAGACGGTATACCGAGCCTCACGTTATTTCAACAAGATGAAGACCACAATGCCAATCCTCGAAGTCAAACTCTACATCTACCAGCTATTTCGGTCACTTGCCTACATTCACTCACAAGGAATTTGTCACCGTGACATCAAGCCTCAAAACTTGTTGTTGGATCCTGCGACGGGAGTATTGAAACTGTGTGATTTCGGAAGCGCAAAGATATTGGTGGAGTCTGAGCCAAACGTTTCTTACATTTGCTCTCGATACTACCGTGCTCCCGAGTTGATTTTTGGAGCCACAAACTACACCACCAAAATCGGTAAGGATGCGACTGTGGTATATGGGGAACAAATGCTAATACTGCTTAGACGTCTGGTCGACAGGTTGCGTGATGGCTGAGCTAATGCTTGGTCAGCCACTCTTCCCTGGCGAATCTGGTATCGATCAACTAGTCGAGATCATAAAGGTGTTAGGAACACCTACCAGAGATCAGATTCGCACTATGAATCCCAATTACATGGAACACAAATTCCCGCAGATAAAGCCACACCCTTTCAACAAAGTATTCCGAAAAGCATCGCCCGAGGCAATCGACCTCATTTCTGCGCTTCTGGAATACACTCCGACGCAAAGATTGTCCGCTATTGACGCGATGGTCCAGCCTTTCTTTGACGAGCTTCGAGATCCGTCCACACGTCTCCCCGATTCACGTCATACAGGCGGTGCATCGCGGGAGCTTCCGGCACTCTTCAACTTTTCGCGACACGGTAAGAACATGGTGTACTTGACTTACTTGAGACTAATGAATCACAGAACTATCGATTGCTCCTGCCTTGAATGACAAGCTTGTGCCGTCCCATGCTCGAAGCACGTTGAAGGCGCAAGGTCTTGACATTGACAATTTCACTCTAATGACGAAGGATGAGATGCTCGCTCGGCTTGACTGACACGCTCTCGAATTCGAGTTTTGCGAAGAGACGATGTTAGAACACTGTCCACGCCTTATTTCCATTCGCAGTGCATACACGCATTCCACCAAATGCGAGCTGCGTGGTGTAACATGAGCAGAATTAGCGTTGAGAATGTGCATGGCATATTCAATTTAGACTGGGTCAACGTTACAAAAATATGGGCTTGCTTTCACTTGCGTGGCTAGAGGCGCTAAAGAGAACGTTCAAAAACGGGCCATGCACATGCGAAGAGACCGTGAGGGATACAAGCTTTAGCTCGATGTGTGCAACGGGAGAGGCTGAAGAAGGAGTACGGACTTCTAGCACAACGAAAGCTTGGTGCTTTATCCAAAGAGGGTTGGCCTATCAGTGCATATTGCTATGATTTTTTACCGCATCTTCAGAACACGCTTCGATGGGGTTTCACAAGCATGGTGAATGATGGCTTCACACAGTGCTACTTATGCTCCTGGGCATGATCTTGGATCATGCAAAGTATGCCAGAAAGAACAAACCAGGAGGGATAAGAATTCTGTATAGATTTCTATTAACGTTGTCACAACAGAATCCATATTTTCCGCTAGTGGACAACAACAAATTTACTTGCCTCTTCACTTCTTAGTGTTTCCTATGACAAGGCAGGAAACCTGTCCTGATGGAAGCACATCCAACCGATGACACAGCATTTGTCCCACTTTCGTAGGTAGGAGATTTTTTCTGCTGCATAGCTGTCACCAAATAGCTGTGGACAAGCCCTTCAGGGCTTGTGAATAATCTCAAGAGAAAAATGAACCTACATGTATCACTGGGCAATGTTTAACTTTGATGACCGCAATAGATCGCTGCAACACTATGCAAAGTAAATCGTTGAATTTCAACCTGGTGTACTTCAGCATCGTCACTGCTGAAGCTTTTGCGATGGGAAGCGAGGAAAGGGTCAGCCATCGAAGACAGCGCCATGAATACCAATGGTTAGGTACGGCGCTGATTATAAAATCTGTCGTGGCTATACAATGAGATCTGGTTGTAGCAAACGCGGTGAAGTGATGAAGGATAGGCGGCAACATCTGGAGCATCAACAACGACAATTCAAACATCTATCCGATACAGAAAGAGATTTAGTGTATGTTTGAATGAATTTCCATGCTATCACTATAATGTTTCCTGTGCTGAGCACAAATAAATAGTGTTGGTTGATATGAACAGGTTTGCTTATGTTGGTCGTCACGTAAGCTCGGAGTGAGTAACAAGTGATTTCAGGGGTAGCTCGATTGGGGAATAAAGACTGCCAAGCCAATCCTTCCGCCATTTGGACGTGAAACCTCCAAACGCGATGCGCGTCACTTCCTAAGTTCTCCATTCAATCTTTAAGAACATTTTCCACGACAGCCTTTGCGCAACAACACAACGACTGTATTTACAGCACCTCTATTTCACCCATATACTCACGATTAACACACCTCTAATTCGCGAATACAAGCCTCGTTAACCCTACTCACCATGGCTGACGGAGGATACAGGCCTCGACGGGGAGGAGGTGGTGGTGGTGGAGGTGGTAGAGGCCAGTTCAACAATAGAAAGAGAAGACATCGAGGTAGGCACAACTGTATAAGTGCTACTACAGATTAGCTAATGCTTGCGCCAGATGATGACGATGACGAGGGCGGACGATTTCAACGTCGCAGATACGAAGAGCCTTTAGCCGCTCAGTTAACAAGGCAGGTCAAGACAATAGCAGAAGCTCCTCATCGGCGGACGGATGAAGACATTTCGAATATTGCGAAAATGATTTCCGAAAACTACTTCGACACAGATCTGACAAACAGCTTCCTCGATCTTGCTGTCAATCTCACCCTCGAACAACCTCTCAAGATCCCGTTTGTCGCAGCCATTGTCTTGCAGACCAACACCCAGAAACCAGAGTTCACTGAGGAAGTGCTGAAGAAAATTAGTGAAGCTCTCCAGAAGAACATCAACCAGGGTTGCTGGCGTGAAGTGAAGCTACTTCTGCGATTCCTGGCATGTCTGCAAGGTCTGTTCATGGGCGATGGCATTTTCCCTCTCCTTGAAGAGCTATTCAACCGTGCTGCAGAGTTGCAGACTCAATCTAGCGAAGATGTAAGTATTTCCTTTCGAACACACACAACTGAAGTGCTAACATTTTGGAAAGCTCCTTGGCCTGGAACTTGTCAAGATCATTCTCTACGCTATCGCATACACCATGGCTTCCTCGGCTACAGATTGTGAATCACTAGCAGCCTCTTTACTTGACAAGACTGGTGTCATTGCCAGTGAAGACCAAGACCCAGAGCTTTTGAAGTACTTGAGCTTCGTTGATCCATATCCTTCTTCGGACGTGACTGCGGTCAGTCATGAGAGTGCGTTAGTTCTACTACAGAAGCACATGCTGGAAGAGTCGAGACGAAACTGGGTATTACCATGTCTACCACGGCCATGGAAGGTTGCGCCGCTGCCAGATGCAGATGACTTATTGACTTCTGCTCAGAAACACCCTTTCCCGACTTTTGAACTACCCGCACAATTACAAATGGGACCTAGACAAATCTTCCCTGATATCTATTTGTCCGTGTATGCGGATCAAGATATTGACACAGTCCCTCCAGCATCAGATCCTAGTGCTCTGCTCATCCGGGATGCTTTAGGTGATGCCATCAACATTGCACACTACAACCGAAATCACGTTGCGAAGGTTTTGATCGATGTAGACTGCTACTTTGCACCAGACACGTTCGTTAAGCGCGCAACAGCGTTTGATAAGCTCCGAGAGGTGGCAGGTGATAAAAGCACCTGGAAGCCAGAAGACATTGTAGTAGACGCGGCCTTTGCCCAACTCCTACAGCTACCTGCGTCCGAACACAAACCTGTGTTCTACCACTCAGTGCTTACGGAATCCTGCAAACTTGCTCCTGCAGCTGTTGCACCGAGCTTGGGTCGTGCCATTAGATACCTCTATCGTAATGTCGATAGGATGGATCTGGATATAGCCAACAGATTTCTTGACTGGTTCGCGCACCACTTGAGCAATTTTGGCTTTACTTGGAAATGGACGGAATGGGTGGACGACGTTGAACTTCCAGATGTTCATCCCAAAAAGGCTTTCATCCTTGATGCCCTCGATAAGGAGATTCGGCTCAGCTTCGCCGCGCGCATCAAGGGCGTGCTACCAGACCCCTACAAACCCTTGATCGCAAAAGAAAAGGAGTTAGACTCGCCAGAATTCAAGTACAACGACCCCTCCACGCCCTTCGCAGCAGAAGCTCTTGAGCTCGTGGCGAAGATAAAGCAGAAAGCTGACGACACTGAAATCGCCGCCATCCTTTCCAAGATCGAAGAAGACGCTACCAATGCCGGCCTTTCGAATCCTAAACTTGCCTCTGTAGATGTCTACATGACATCCATTTGTTACATTGGTTCTAAAACACTGTCACATGCCGTTGCACTCATAGAACGATGCCGTGAAAGGCTGACCACGATTGCAAACGAATCACCGGACTGTCGAAAACAGATCATCACATCTATCCTGGAGTTTTGGAAGCACCAGACAGGAACCGGCGTGTTTCTCGTGGACAAGCTACTGAATTACGGCTTCATCACGCCTATGACGGTCGTCGAATGGGCGTTGATCGACAACGTCAACCGCGGCGTAACACTGACCAAAGATTGGTGCTATGAGCTTATCACAAAGATTACCGGTAAAGTCGTGTCGCGTGTCCGCCAAGTTGTGGCGAAAATCCGGGACCCCAGACTTAGTGATGAGGAGAGAGCAACATTGCAAGTGGCCTTGCAGTCCGAGATGGAGAGTTTGAAAAGTCTATTCGTAGCTATCGTAGACGCTGTTGGGAGCGTTGCGACAGCAAGTGAAGATGGGATGATGGAGAGCAGCGATGCCTTGAGAGCGGAAGAAGAAGAATTCTTGAAAACTTGGGGCCAAAAATGGGTTAGAGTGTTTAGACGACGAGCAGCTGTGGAAGAGAGTTGGGTGAAGGAGGAGTTGGCCAAACCACTGCCTGAATTGCCGGCTGAGCAGCCAATTGAGGGAGAAGTCAAGATGGAGGATGCGACGACAGCAGACGTGAAGGAGGATAATGAAGGGAGAAACGGGACTAGAAATGGCGATGCCGACGCTGATGGAACAGATGGGATCGAGTAACCAACCCTCTTCTCTGGCAAGGCCTGGAAATTTTGATGTATAAGATGAATATAATCAGCCTTTTAAGAAACGGTTCTACATCCAATGACCGCAGAGTTTGCTGGTGTTACAATCGGACGTTCTGTGATTCATTAGTCTCAAGTAAGTCAAGTACACCATGTTCTTACCGTGTCGCGAAAAGTTGAAGAGTGCCGGAAGCTCCCGCGATGCACCGCCTGTATGACGTGAATCGGGGAGACGTGTGG